>Ga0233447_1000826_pt1 | contig 30609 bp, 38 predicted proteins | sample SI_124_October20_3_FD_183014 | JGI IMG/M metagenome (GOLD analysis project Ga0233447, IMG submission 183014) | Seawater microbial communities from Saanich Inlet, British Columbia, Canada - SI_124_October2016_135_MG | ecosystem: Environmental > Aquatic > Marine > Inlet | place: Canada: British...
GTTGTTAATAAAGCCTGTTACCTTTACTGTTGTTACTTCTAATGTTTCTACGATTGGTGCGTTTAAGTTTCTCATTTCTTACTCCTATGAGTTATGTGATTGGTTTAGGGTATTTAGTTTTAACAGCCGTGATATTATCAATCCAATTAGTCGTGCCATTCACTCCATCCCAATACAAAGTATCTAGTTGGTCTTGGATTGTATCGTAGCTTTTAACACGATTATTAATAACTTGAATAGACTTCTCTAAAGATGTTGTATCAACACTAGCTAATTCTACTGTTGTCGGCTGCTGTCGTACATCATCCCATCTTGAAATAAAAGCACCCTTACCATCTGAGTTATCTTGAATATCAAAGTCTGCATCCATAATATCTGGATAGATAGTTTTTATTTTATTGTACATCTTAATCTCCTATTTTAAATGCAGTAAAGCTACTTGTTGATGCAGCATTACCCTTAGCATTTCTAGCTACTGTGTCCGTGTGTCGCATCCACAATTCAAGATAATCTGTTGTGCCGTTCATAACCACTGCTAAGTTTTGAGTAGGATACAAATTAGCCTCTCCAGATGTTGGATAGAATATAGTCCCTTTTATTGAAACACCATTCTTTCTAACATCTGTATACACATCTTTTCCAAGAGCAACTGACTGAATAAGTTGTAGTGTACTTACAAAATAAGTACCTGCTACAGAGGGTGTGTATCTGTAGAGAGTAGTGTCGTAATCACCTAATGGGTCACTTACCTCAGAATTATATGGGAGCTTAGTCCAAGTACTTGGAGCGAGTGATGTTGTTGCTGATAATTTAGCTTCAAAGAATGAGGTTTGAGCACCACCTACCGCAGCACCGTTGACCGTTAAAGCACCGTTGATGTTCACAGTCTTAGCTGAGAAGTCACCTTCTATTAGAGATTCAGAAGAGCCATACGCTATATGAAGTTTAGCGTTGCTGCTAGTATCATTCATACCAGCCTGATGCCCTAAGTAAACACCACCGTAAGCGTTGTTAGACTTTCCTGCGTTTTGCCCTATTGCTACGCAGTTCTTACCTGTAGTTCTTGAGTAACCAGCGCTTTTACCTATTAATATATTATCTTCAGCGGTGGTCAAACCATAACCAGCCTGATAACCACTAGTTACATTATATGAACCAGTAGTTAATGAGTAGCCTGATTGATAACCTATGCCAGTGTTGTATGTACCTGTTGTTAACAGCTGACCTGCTTTTTGCCCTAGTGCTATATTTGAAACACCACTTGAAAGATTTGCTAAAGTGAGTCTACCGATACCAATATTATATGATTGGGTTACACCACTACTTGTAGCACCCTTTAAAGCGTTCTCACCAATACCAATATTAGAAGAGCCTGTTGTTGCATACCTGCCCGCCTCTTGACCAATATAAGTGTTTGTAGCACCAGTAGTCAAACTATAACCAGCTTGATAACCATTCAGTACGTTGTATTGTCCTGTGCTTAGGTTGTAGCCAGTTTGGTAGCCTATGCCAGTGTTGTATGAGCCTGTGAGTTTAGATGTTGAGTTTCCATATAGAGCTTGTTGTCCGATTCCGATATTGTACATACCTGAGGTGATATACCTACCAGCACCCCAACCACCTACTGCAATATTACCACCTGCTGAGACTTCATAAAGTGCCGAGTCTCCTATAGCTACATTATTCGTTCCACCAGCGGTTGCAGCATAGAGTGCCTTATAACCTAATCCAAAACATTTAGTAAGGCTGTTGGTAAACCCGACATCAGTTCCGATAAGAACAGAGTTAGCCCCCGCTGTAATCCCATTTCCTGCATTTAAACCAATAGCAATATTATTATTAGCAGTACCATCATCATTAGCTAAGGCAGTATCATCACTACTAATAGCAATAGATGTATCTATAAAGCTACCAATACCACCACCTGCTACTGCTTGCCAAGAACACGTACCGTCACCATCTTCTCTTAGATATTTAGTACCACCAGTTTCACCCGTAGATAAAATTGATGTACCCTCTGGCGTTCCACCAGCAGCATCCTGCCAAGTACCAGTACCACTAGCAGTGTTAGTCAATACCTGACCAACTGAACCACCTGTAGCCACGTGGAGATTACCTGCTCCTGTAGGGTGTGCGTACAAGTTAGCTGAAGTAGCTATAGTGTCTAACTTAGCACCGTCTGTAGCTACATCACGACCATCAAATGTTGAGGTAGTAGTAATAGCTCCAGTCATTGCCCCACCCGCTTTAGGTAGTGCGTTATCCGCTGTAGTACCTTGAGTAGAAGTAGCATAGTCAGTAGTTGCAAAGGCTTTAACGGCTGCAAGGTTTGTAACCTCAGAATCCATCAATGCACCAGCAGCAGTTACGTTAGTAACATCTGTTACATCAGCACTGGTTTCAATACCTGATAGTTTAGATTGCTCAGTAGCAGACATTCTTTTATAAGTCGTGCCGTCAGTAATATCATCAAGCGTACCACTTAATTCACTTAACGCATCTTTCGTTTCAACTTGGCTATCTACATAAGCCTTAACACTTTGTTGTGTTGGTATCTTTGTAGCACTGTTTGAAGTCATAGCATCTTCATCTACAACAAATGACATTGAAGCAGTCGTTGTATCAGATTCCATAACCGCACCAGCAGCATTAACATTAGTTGAATCGGTAACATCAGCAGAAGTTTCAATACCTGATAGCTTAGTCTGCTCAGCATCACTAAATGCATTAGTGTCAGCATTAGCCTCATAAGCAGTTTTTATTTCAGCGTTAGTTTGGTCTGCTGTAGCGCCTGTTTCTATTCCATCTAACTTAGTCTTATCAGCGCCTGTTAGCATACCCGCAACAGTTGTAGTGGCAGCAGGTAGAACAGCGTTTGTTCCATCTGAACTTACTACAGTGTTAGTAGTAGCAGTTGTGGTTGTAGATAAGTTAGTAGATACGTTAGTTACTTTAGCTGTATTCGCTACGATTGCATTAGCCTGAGCGGTAGTTATTCCAACCTTAGCTGTATTAGCTGCAACAGAAGTATTTGCAGAAACTCTCGCTTCCGTGTAATATTTGTTTGCAGCATTCTCAGATACATTTGAAGTATCTAAAGTAACAGTACCAGTCTTTCCAGCAACACTTAGAACAGCACCGGTTGGAGTAGCTAGTAAAGTGTAGTCTGCCATAGTTCCAGCAACACCACCATTATGTACGTAAGACTTGTTCTCATCTGAGCGAACAACAACGTCACCTTCTTGAGCTGTCAAAGCTAAATGTGCAACTTCACTTACAGCAGTCTGAACAGTAGTTAATGCCACTGCAGTTACTGCAATCTCACCAGCGCCACTGATAGATACACCTGTTCCTGCTGATAATGCAGCTACCACGTTGGTTGTGTCTGTTACATCTGCAAGAGCTTCAATACCATCTAGTTTAGTATTATCGGCTGTTGTAAAATTAACCTGAGTTAAACCACCATCTCCAACTGTATAAGTTGTATCGGTGAATACTGCTCCTGCTGGAACATCTGTTAATACCTGTGTGTCATCTACCTTACCATCTAAGGCTGTTTGTAAGCCTGTAATAACAGAAATAGCGTGATTAGTGGGATGTGTATAATTAACCGTACCTGCGGCATCGACACCTAGATTAGTCCTAGCTGTACCTGCGTTATTTAAATCTGATAAGTTACTAGTAGCAATCAAAGCACCTGAAAGAGAAGCATAAGCTGCAACCCAAGTAGAGCCCTCATAGACCTTCATAGCATCAGTAGTTGTATTGAAGTATAAAGTGCCTGCAACTAAGGCATTACCATCATTGTCTAGTGTAGGGTCTGAAGTTTTCTGACCTAGATATCTATCATCAAAGGAATCAAAAGCTGCCAAAGCGGAATCTCTTGCCGCCTCTGCTGCCGCTTGAGCAGTTGTAGCACTAGAAGCTGAACTACTAGCACTCGTAGCTGAACCAGAAGCCGCTGTTGCCTGAGTTGTTGCTGTAGCTGCCTTAGTAGTAGCTGTAGTAGCACTGGCTGCTGCGTTAGTAGCACTGGTTGCTGCATTAGTAGCAGAGGTCGACGCCTCAGAAGCTTTAGTTGTAGCTGTTGATGCTTGAGTTGTCGCTGTAGTAGCTGAACTAGCTGCTGCTGTCTTACTACTTTCTGCATTAGTTTCAGCTGTCTCTGCATTAGTTTCTGCTGTTTCAGCGTGTGTCTCTGCTAACTCCGCAGCAGCCTGAGCTGTCTCTGCATCATTCTCTGATGATTGAGCATTATTCTCTGATACTAAAGCTGCTGCTGCACTTGCTGCACTTGCTGTTGCTGCTGTTTGTGCCGCAACTCTATCTGCGTCAACACCCGCTTCGGATGCCGCTGCTGTTGATGCGCTTGAGGCTGATGCTGTAGCTGACGTAGCTGAGGTTGTAGCACTATTCGCTGCATCTGTAGCTGAGCTCGCAGCGCCTGTAGCTGAGCTCGCTGCCCCTGTTTCAGCTGTTTCAGCACCTGTTTTAGCTGTTAGAGTTTGTGCGTATAAAGCATCTATCTCGGCTTTAGTAGCTCCTTTCGTTAAGTTAACTTGCATATTTACCTTACCTTGTTATCTATGTGTATTCTACCAGAAAGTAGTTTATCATATTTGTTGTCACTGATCTTCTTGACATAAACAGAATACTCTTCTAAGTTAGATGTTACCTTAGCAGTGTTCGCCTCAGAGATAGTCAGTTCGTACTGTTCACTCGTAGCGTTATGGGTGAACTGAATCTCACCAATAGAGGCGCTCTTAAAGTAACAGTTGTAGTCTGGCTCTAAGTCAGTACCAGTTACGGTATCAAAGTTTAAATTAAACTCATACTCGTAACTTGGCTCAATATAAATATCTAATATTTCTTTTGGCATTAGTAGTAATATCCTTTTACAGTTTGAGTTTTATCTATGTAATTAAGGCTGCTATTCTTTTTTATAAATTTCATAGCACCTGTAAACATAGACCAAAAGTATTGAGCTTTTTGGAACTGCTCCATATCTGTGTCTTTCTCATACGCCTTACTTAAAAGGAAGTATGTGTATGACTCCTCATCACCACTTCTAATCGGATCGTTTAAGTTATCGTCCGCAGGAAATGCGATATGTTTGAGTGTAATCGTTGTACCAGTAACAGGGGTATTAACATAGATAGTATCATAATCCATAATAATGATGCCATCAGCATCATTATCCCCGTTACCATCGTCAGGGTACAGTTCTCTATTAATTTTATCATTGTCTTTTGCTGAAATATATCTGAGTACACCGTCTATATTGTACTCGTAAACACCATCAGATAAAGATACACTTGTGGTTGTGGGGTTCTCTTTACGCTCGGAAGCTAAATATCTCTTACCTTCATTGTATAAATCAATAAATTCAGAGTCACTCCAATAGACTGCATCAGCGTCTTGAAGTTTGTCCCTTACCTTGGCAATTAGTTCTCTAAGTGTCATTGTATATCCTTATGTGATGATGTCAGAGCCGAAACCCTGACATCATTTTAGCTAATTTTAAGTAGCGATGTTGAACTTGATAGCGCCGTAAGACGAACCATCAGCGTTATCATCAGTACCATCGTGTTTAGCTAATGCTACACCACGAACAGAACCGATCATAAAACCTGTTTGGTTGTCATAATCAAACGTATCTTCACCATACATAATCTCTTGGCCGTAACCAAGAAGAATAGCGTTAGCACCCATAAGAACTGGAGCGCCTACTACTATTGAACTATGCTCGTGAACAATAACACCGTTAAATACACCTAACGAACCTGTAAAGATAGGGTTGTCCATACCTCTATTAGCTGCGTACTGATTGAACGTTTTAAAGTCATCAGACTTACGGAACGCTGCTGCATCAGAAGGGTTAACTACTAATACGAAAAACTCTTCGCCGCCCTCAACCTTAACAGGCTCAATCTTACGAGTCGTCTTACTAGCTGCAATGTTGTTAGCAGATGGAAACATCGCTTCCTTCTTCATGTCAACAATCGCATCGTAAGTCACACCAGTACCAGTGATAACAGTAGTTAATACTGTGTCACAAGTCTTAATCGCAGTGAAAATAGCTTGGTCTTCATTGTAAGCTAACCAATCAGTTAACTGTGACTTAGCGTCATTACGCATGTTAAACGCAACGCGTTTCTCATCCATCAAACCAGCAATCTTAATTGATTGACGTAGTTGATCGATAACTACACGTTGGTAGTTGTAAGTCATCGCTTCGTTGTTTACAGTATAAGTACCTGATGCTTCACCCTCAAGAGGAGTGTTACCAGTTACACCTGATGTACCACGAATAGTGTTAGAGTAACCAAAAGTAACCGCGTCGCCCGCTTGCTTAGTTAGATCACGTTTTACAGCTACGATTGACTTACCGCCAACACCTTTAAATTTACCGAAGAAAGTTTGCTCTTGATAGAGTCTGAACAGATCGGCGTTCCATTGTTCCACAGTTAAACCGTGGCTTGTTGCAATGCTTGTGCTTGCCATTTTTATTACCTCATATATTAATTAAAAAAACTACATTCCACCGAAAACTGAAGTAAAACCATCATCTGAACCACCTTTCTTACCAGTTGACGAGCTACCAAGTGAGCGCATATTAGGCGGTATTTGCTTTTTCGGGGTATCTTTATCGATCCCTAATTCAGCTAACACTTTATCTCTAATCTCACTCTCAAGCTGATCCTTCTGTTGCTTATCACTCAATTCTCTAGTTTCTAAATTGGCTTTTAAGAATATATATGCTGCTTCATACGGGCGAGAGCTTGTATTAAACTCTTCCATAAACTCAGGGTTCGTTTGAAACGCCTCCTGAATCGATTCCGCATTTACAACATCGAAATAGTCCACGTTCTTCATAGCATACGCGTTTTCATCGATCCTTAAATTTGCCATTTGAAGTTGACTTAACAATGTCTTGTAGTTTCCTTCTGGGTCTTCCCAAAAGTCATCTCCAGACGATGTCTCATCATCTCCAACCATTTTTTCTTCTTTTTCGGGCTTACCCTGTCGAAGCTCATTAATGTATTTGTCTTTATCACGAATACGTTTATTTGCTTTTTCAAGTTCAGCCTTCAAAGCTGTTGTTTCGTCATCTGAGGGTTCTGTGTCAGCCTTCACTGTATCTGTTTCTTCAGCCTCTTCTGCTACTTTGCCATCCTTATTAGGGGTAAGCGTATCAGAATCGATTTCTTCAGGGTTATTTGAATCATCTCCCATTACTGGGGTAGAATCATCAGAGCCAATCCCTAGGTCTTCCATTAATGAAGCCACTGGGCTCTTATCTTCTTGGGTAGCCATAACGCATCCTTTTTCTTTTTATTACTAAATACACTATACCATATAAATATAGTGCGGTGTTTGCTACGTTTAAACTCCAGCTAGAGTGTATCTTAGGGTGGTAGAGTTAGGGTTATTAAATAACCCCACCCATCTTATCTTTTACTTTAGACACCTCGTTGTCTACAGCTCTCGCTGTTTGAATCTGCACAATCTGACTGTCCTTCTGTTGTACCTGACCGCCAAGCTGTTGAATCTGTTGCGCCATCTGCTCCATCTGTTGTTGAGCTTGCTGTAGTTGAGACTCCATCGCGTAATACTGCTTCAAGTCCTCTGCTAACTGATGTTTATCTTTGATCGAACTGTAGCGTAGTAACACCTCCATCGGAATCGGACGAGATGTTTGACCTTGTATCTGCATAAGTTGAGCGAACTGCTCTTCACGCTCGTTAAGACCTCTTGGAGCGTCCTCAATAATAACATCAACGTCATCGTTGGTCATATCGTTAAGTTTAGCTAGAGTACCATCATCAAGTAAATTAACTTGGTTCAACGGCATAAACGCATACTTACCATCAGGTTGAGTAATACGAACGATGCGCTCTTCACCATAGAACTCTGGAACAAGCTTCATAGTAATCTCAGCCAGGTCAAATCTAGCGATACGCAACTTGTTAAGTACAGGAACGATTGAGTTCTGTGCTTGAGCGATAGACAGGTTAGCCTTCTTAGCTGACTCATACTGAGACGCTTGCCCTACGAACGATGGGTTAAGACCAGCTGAATACAGAATGTTGTCTTTAGCGATCTGCATCATCTGAATGTGAGTGCTTGCTAACGCTGTATTGTCAATAATCTGAACTTTACCGTTAGTTAGTGCGCCATCGTTTAACTTAGTGATGCCATCAGGTTTAGCTAATGTTTTCTTTGCATCGTTCCAGTCAACAAACGCGTCCTCTTCTGCCATAACCTGTTTAGCGTTAAGGTAGTGAAGTGCTTTAGAATGACGTTTATTAACCTCATCTTGAGCTGACACCATCTGCTTAACAAGGCCGTATGGTCTGTTATCAAGGTCTCTTGAAACAGTGTACTGAACAAATGGGAAGCGGTTCATCTTATACGGTGCTTTCTGCTCGTATAAAATCTGACCTTTCACCCAGATAACAGTGTTGACGTTACCGTCCTCATCTCTGTACCAAGTGCTAATTAGTCTAGGGCGTGTTTTGTCGCCACCTGCGTACCAAATCTCATCATCTGAGCTTGACTCAAAACTGATTACGCCTGATGCTGATGTTTCTACGTTACCAAGTTCTGCTTTAAACTTAGGAAACTGGGCTTTAACCATATTCTCATCTGTATATACAGCGTAGTGAACGTATCGTGCGTCTCCAAGGTCATCTCGTTTAGAGTAACCATCTGAGAACATATCTCGATAGTCAATAAACGAGTGCATTAGGTCAATGTCATCTGAAGAGGTGTCTGCATAAGCGTACATCCAACCTCTACCAGTAACAAACGCATCCTTAATCATGCGATCAAGCTCATCATCTGTTTTAGAGTTGTATGTAATATAGTTATATAGTTGTGTTTTGGCTTGAGCTAACTTCTCATCGTCAAGTGTGCGACCTGCCATTGTAACTTTAGGTCGGTTTTGACGCTCTGAACCGATCACAGAGTCAATCGAAGGTTTAATATGATTATAAGTAGTTACTGCTTGACCTCTATCTTGCAACTGCTCAATCTCTTCTGATGTCCAGTGCCTGCCGTGGTAGTAGTCGTACCAAGTTTTAGCGTCATCTCGCCATTCATCATCCCAACTAACTGAATCAGCGAACCAACTTGTGACCTGCTCTAAAAGTTTATCGCCTGTTAACTTACTTACTTTGATGTCTTCCATATTTAACCTTAAATAATTTTCCAACTAGCTTTAGAGTGCTTATTAAAAGCGTTTTCATAAAAATCACGCGTTCTTCCTGAGACTTTTGCTACTTCCCTAGGGTATTTTACCCTATTTAGGAAAAAACTTAGACTATCACTCCTATCGTCATGGGATGTCCTACCAAACAGCAACAACTCCCTCTCTAACTCAACTTGCTCTTTATCACTTTTGTTATGAAACACCCTACCTGACTCATAAAGTGGTTGTAGTTGCTCAATTCTAGCCTCTTTTGTACCTGCGTGGGATGAAATCTCTTCAAATGGAAACTTAATGGCCTCCCTCTTCATATCTTCACGAATCTCAAGGTACATCGCTCTTTGTGCTGCTATCGTCTCCATCCAAACTTTACGCGGGCTATACTTCTTTACCAGATTATACAACAATCTTCGGTTGTTTGATGGTGTATCTCTGTTTGCAATAACTTTAAGCACGTACCAGTCCTCGTTTGAGCTGGTTGCCAACACGACCAGAGCGGTTCTATCCGCCCTTTGCCGCTTGCCTACACGGTTGGGTAGCGCTGGGTCATAAGCGATGTAGACGTGCATCTGCTTCAAGTCAAGTTTACCAGCATCAAAATACTGAAAGTTCTCTTGTTTGAAGGTAGCCTCATCATCTGCAACCATCGGGTTGTTATGATACTCAGCGTAGAACGTACTCATCTTGCCCAACTGATTAGCGATGCGCTTCTCGCGCTCGTACTCAGCTTTAGGCAGTAACATCGGAGCGACCATCTCATCGTCATCGTCTATCGCCTCCCATTTGGCTGATGCGAACTCATCGTTTATTAACATCTGATGCAAAACAGCCATGTCCTTGATTATCGTACCAACGTAACAGATGTCGTACAGACCTCTCTTATTAACCGCCTTGAACACATCGGTTAAGATGAAGTTAAGTACACTGTTCTCACCCGCCGTCTCGTTGGTCTCAATATCGTCCAGGATGATGCAGTCAGGTCGAGTGTCTTTATGGATCAGACCACGAAGCGACTGCCCTGCACCTTTAGCGACTACTCGTATGCCACTCTTAGTAACGAAGTCAGTTTTAGCCCAGTCAACTGTCTTGAACCCTTTGCCCCCAGAGAAGTCCCTTATCAGCTTCTGATTAAACTCCAGCTCGTCACGTAGTCTAATAACAAAGTCTTTAGCCTTGTCCTCACTCTCAGACACAATAACAATAAACTTACGCTCCATGAACACGATGCGGTATATCGCCAACAGGAACGATATTAATGTCGACTTAGAGTGTCCTCGTGGTACAGCGATCGCTTTAAACTTATACGCTGAACACATCAACGCAAGCATATCACTATGAAGCTCTGGGTGTAGTGATGGAAAGTGATCTTTAAAGTAACTCTGCCCAAACAACATCAACGCCTCAGCCTGCGCCCTGTTGTTCGCCCCGTTCATCGCATTAGCACCACGCGCATTAGCCCACTTGCGATACTTGAATATGTCTTCGGTTGGTCGAGCTGTCCAGTCACTCATCAGCGACAACCTCTCCCTCTACGTCAATGATGTTACCGTTCGCTGCACCATGTAGCTCACGCTTCTTCTGATCCAGCATCTTCTTAAAGTCATCAGAGCCGACCTTAACCTCAACGTTAACCTTGATGTCTTCTTTAGGTGCGTCTGGTACGTTGGTTAGAAATATCTTAGAGGCGTTAAGGCGATCAACCGTCTTCTCGTTCTTGTCCATCGCAGTGTTGTACAGGTTCTCGTAGATGTCTTGCTTTTTAGTGATGAACTTTGTCCACCAGTCTTTGTTAGCAATGGTGAAACACTCTTGTACGAAACTACCTCTCTCTATGCGATGCACCATACGAGCAACTTCTCGTGGATAAGCTGAGGCTGGATACTTAACTTTAAGAGCCGCAACCTTCTCAGGGAACACTTCTTCAAACGCTTTGCGCCGAGATAACCCAGTGAACACCAGCTCTGTGTAGAGTCTACCTTGTTCTCTGCGTGGATCGCCGTTAGATTTCGGAAGGTTTTTTAAGTCTTTTTTAGTTAATGCCATAATTTCTACCCTGTTAATTTAGTGTTGGGATTGAAAAGGGAAAGAGGGAAACAACCCCAACGCGAAACAGTATATCAGATGTGGGGGCAAGGGTGGTTTTATACCCACAAACTTTACCGTTTAGCTATGATTGCGTTTTTCAACCTTAATGTTCTTTAAGCCTTACATTAGGTTATTTCAACCTTAAAGAACTTTAAGCCTTGGATTAAGTTATTTTTTGTCAAATTTGTTGTGGTGTCACTGTTACTATTACTACTTCCAACTTTTAGGGTAGGGGGGTATAAGATGCCATTGTAAAAGTTTAATATAATGCCAGCATATAGCAGGCCAGCATTACACGCGCAACGGTGCAAGGTGTTTAATAATCTATACACTATATCTATAAATTATATTTTTAATGGCCAGGATAATATTTACCTTGTCAGTTGATACAGCATACAACCGTTTTTAGTTATAAGTAAATAATTAGTTATTTAACATAATATAAATTATGTGAACCTATCCACCAAATTTAACATAATATAATATTAATGATCTCCCCTTTGCTGGTGCACCAGGTGCAAGCATTAACACCCCTTAACCTTTCAAACCTATAAATAAATAAAAATATTAAATAAATAAATAAATAAATAAATAAATAAATAAATAAATAAATAAATAAATAAATAAATAAATAAATAAATAATATGGAGCAAAAATTATTTTTAACCCGCCAAACCCGCCAGGCCATGCCATTTTATAAATAATAAATAAAAATATATATGGTGCAAAATTATTTTCACTCTTTTACTTGACTTAAAGAAACTTAATGTTATAATGACCCTGACTTAAACAAAAAAGGAGCTAGAAAAATGAATACAATAAAAACAAAATACTTAAAACCAACTGATTTTGCTGGATCTAGAATATCAGTGTTAGTAAATGGATCATTAAAAATTATCCCTTATCAGTATCAATATAATACAAAAGAAAATCACGTTAGGGCAGCAATGAAGGCGGCGCAGCTGCTAGGCAAAAACCCTGGTTTTGAATACGATATACACAAGGCATTTAAAAAGGATGATTTTGTAAAGTCTAGCCAGGTTGGCTATTCAATAGAATTTTAGATAGATAATTTAAAACCAGGATAATTGGCGCCTGGTTTTATGTGATCGATCTGGATCAAGTGAGAAAAACTTTAAAACTAAAAGGATAAAATAAAATGAATAAATTATTTAATAATCTACCGAAAGACGAACTAAACGAAGAAGAAGCAATTTACACGGTTGGCGACTCTTTATTGTATCAATTCTACTGTGGTAATTGGTCGGCTTCAGTTAAAGAAATGACGGACAACAATTACACCACAACTGATTTAATCAAGTATATCAATTCACTAGACGATTGTATTGGCGGTTGGTTGGATTGGTTCGACCGTGAATTTTTCGCTGAATTAGGTGCTTCAACTGTTAAATTAAACTAAAGGGGATATTATGAGAAAAATAACTAAAGAAAGTGCAACAGCTTTACTTAATAGAGAATATTACAAAAACAGCAACACGCAAGTGACTGGCGGTCATTTAACTTTACACGGTTATGAGATTGTTGAATTAGCTAATAATGCTTTATATCTTGATAATTGTGGCTGGTTAACGGTCACAACTAAAGAAAGGCTAAACGGTGTTTTATCTGTTTTTAATACAGGCTTGAAAATAGTGCAGCGCAATTTTGAGTGGTTCGTTATGGATATGAGTAGTAGAAAGTTAACGCCATTTTATAATCAAATGAAAATCAATCTTAATTAAAGGGGATATTATGACAAACAAAGAAAAACAAACGCAAGCGGACTATATTAATAATCAAATCGGCTGTTTAACCAATGGCGGTGCTTATGGTTATAAGGTGCAAATTAGAAGCGGCGCTAATGGTGATGCTACAACCTGGATAGATATAAACAAAAGCCAACTTGATAAAATCAAGGCAATTTTAAAAACACTATAAAGGGGATATATGGATATAAATAAAATTATCAATTATAAAGAAAATAATATTGATTCTAAAATGAGTTTTATTAATGGATCGATTGTTTTTACAAGGGATATAAACGAGCCTGCAATGCTTTACAGTATTAAATATCGATATAAAAGGCTTTTAATACAGGATAGGTTAAACGGTGCGAGCTGGTGCAATGAGTGTAAACAATACGAGCCAAACACAAGCCAGGCGGTCAAATTTAAAAATAAATATAGGGGATATTTTCAATGAATATTAAAGATTTAACATTAATTGAGCGGTTAACCGTTCGGATGGCTCAATTTATAATGTACGCGTTTATATTTACCCTTTTCGCGGTTGTTTTGTTTTTGTTAACTGATGGCGTGATCGATTATTTAACCCTAGGCCAATACAATATAAACACACTTTAATCAATAATTTATAAGCATGGTATAACCGTGTTTATATATGATCGATTAAGATCAAAGGCCAACAATGGCTAACTTTAAAACTAAAAGGATAAAATAAAATGGAAATTACAATTAAAAAAGGTTGGGGATCAAAAGCGCAGGTGTTTAAAGGTGAATTAAGCAATAGACAAGCGCCAAAAACAATATTAAAACAATCTGGTATAGAATACTTTTTAAGCGATAAAACCTATTATATCGATAGTGACAGCTTAAAAATTAGATATACGACTATGAGTAAAGGCAGTTATTCAATGTTTAGAAACTTATATGTGAAGGTTTTAGGCGTGTTTGTATTTGTCCGAAGGGTAGATACTGAATTAACACAGCTTGATCCAGATAATGTAAACAGTGTTAAATCAACTATTGAAAAAATTATCGATCAAATGGTAGCGCCTGGTTTTAAAGCCAAACAAAAAGATTATTTTAACAATACATTTCAAACAAACTAAAAGGGGTAATGAAATGCAAGTAAATAACTTTAATAAATAACCTTTAATAATAAAACTATATAACCAGGTGCAAGCCTGGTATTTTTTGGAGATAAATAAAATGAATAATAGAAAATTAATACAAGACCCTTGGATCAAAACCCAGCAGGCGTATTTATTACGAGAAAAACTAGTTAACGAGCAAGGTTATAGGATGGCTGAAATGCCAGGTGTAACGGTTGATGTGTTTGCTTATATAAACGCTGATATGGGTGCAACTATAACCAGGATGCAAAAACAAATAGCATTTAAAAATACAAGCCTTTCAACGCTTAAGCGGGCTGTTGGTTGGTTATTGGATAATCGACTAATTTACCATAAGGTGGGCAAAGATAAGCGCACCAGGTTATTAATAGCAGTGGAGGTGTAACAATGAGTAGAATTAAAAATGATCTTATGGATAAGGTTGAACGCGGGGAGTATAAATACAACCCAAACGCGAAAGAGTATCAACCAATTAAAAAAAAGTTTTATACCGTAGTGGTTGAAGGTATGGATATAGGTTTACGTTTTAAAAATAAAGAAGATGCAATGGAGCGTGTTAATTCTTTTGGAGTTGATGCACATTTAAGTTATGTTATGGAGATGAGAAAATGAATATTAAACATTTAAACGATAGTGAGGTGGTTAGTTTTATATCTGGTGGACTAGATTATAGCAACGATATTTTAAAAGATATAATCGATGATTTGGTTAATAGGTTGGAACAGTGCGAAAAAGATAATCAAGATGCGATTGATGATATATCAAACCATTTTGAAGAGTTTGAAAGCGCTTATGCGACCGTCTCACATGATATTGATAATGAGTTAACAAAAGAATATAGGCACGAGTTAAAACAGCTTAAAGAGATAATTATGGAAGGTGACGAGTGATGGAAATAATATTTTATGGCTTAATCGTCTTATGGGCAGGTGTTCTTCTATTTTGTTTTTATGGAGATTTTGGAGATGACTAAATATATAACGGGTGCATTGCCTTGTAAAAACAGCGTTAGAGATAGTTTTAAGGGTGTTATATCAAAGGGTAACTGGATGCGTATTTTATGGCAAGAGTTTGATAATGAAGTTGACGCAATAAAATGGGCTAAAACAGTTAAAAATAAAGAATACGAAAAATAAAGGGGGTTTACATGATTGACAGAACAGAACAAATATTTATATTAGATGACGGACAAAAAATAACAGCGTCACAACTAGCCAAAGAATTAAGGATGTCAAATCCAGGGGCAAGGGTTAGATTAAAACAATCAAGCGACCCAAGAGATGTTTTTAGAAGGATAGGTCAATCTATAAATAAAAATAAACCAAAACAAAAAGGAGGGGTTTTTGCACAATCAACAGTTGATAACAAACAAATAAACACCATGAGAACCACTAAGGAGATGAAAGAACGTATGTATTTTGATCCCCTTGGACACTGGGCGTTAATTAATAAATGTATTTAAGGAGAAAGAAATGAGTGAATTATTTAATAAAATAGCAAAAGATGTTGGAGAGGCACATGGCATTGAACCTAAAAAACAAATGAGATCGATTGAAATTGATCTCACGTATGACGATATTGAATCCGTTTTAAGTGATGTTGTTCATAAAAACGAAATTGTAGAATGGGTATTTCCAACAAACGATGGTGAAGATATTTTAATCAAATTCGTACAACATAAGGATGAAGAGGCCTAAAATAGGGGTTTTGTGGTCATGTAGTCAAACCAGACACCCCTTTTTGGATACATTGGGAATACATCTCAAATCTATATGGGGTATAGGTTTTATAGCTATGTAGTCTTGTACCCTTTACTTGTATATAGTAATTAATATATATATAAATAAAAATAAATAAAAAAAAATAATATATACAGGTAGTAATGTAAAATTAAGGGACACAGGGGTACAGGGCACTCAAACCCTTGCTACATAAGGGTTTAGTATGTATCCAAACCGTTTTTAAGCTGTACCACACCAAATTTACACAAAAAAGGAGAAAGAATGTTAGAAAACAGTTATAAACAATACCAAGAACTTGGCTTTATTTTACAAAAGGCAGCAAAGCATAAAAAACACGCTCACAGAAAAGGCAGTTACCAGGAGCGAGAGAACGAACCATACGAACACACTGCAACAGGTTACGTGGGAATTATTCCTAAAGGCATAATCATTGTTGACAACGATAAGTATCAAGATGAAGGAGCGTCTATGAGTAAATTTATCAAAGATAACAATTTACTAAACGCAGAACCTTTTGCCACAACACCTTCGGGCGGTGAACACTACGCCTTTTATAATCAATACCCTGATAAACTCGTTGGTAGCACTAAAGACTATCCAGCGTTAGACATTTACGCAGGTTATCAGTCAGTCATCCCAATTGTAGGTACAACAGTAGAGAACAAACAAGGAGAGTTGGCCAGTTACGCTTGGGCTGATGAGTTTGACGAGTTTATCGTTAACGCTTGGAATAATACTTTCTTAACAACGCTAAATATGCGAGATAGAGGTGAGAAACGAGATAACGACTATGACGAGATGGGTTTAACTCTGGCGACTAAAGAAGACAACATGCCAGAACAAGAGGTTATCAGTTTATTAAGCGCGTTACCGTCTGAACTCGAGTATGACGTTTGGTTACAGGTTGGTATGTGTTTATACGACAGATACGAAGGTGGTGAAGAGGGGCTTAACAAATTTTTAGAGTTTGGTGAGAAGTCAGATAAAAACAATGAGGACTTCACACGCAGTAAGTGGGATAACGGTCACTTGATCCCTAACCAGATGGACTACCGCACACTCAGATCAATTGTTGGTGAGGTAAAGAACATCGAGCTTGATACTCTTATTAAAAAGATTGATAGCTTGGAGGACATCCACGCTATCGCTGAAAAAATTGAAAGAGGTGAGATTCCTCTTAGAAAACGCGGGATGGATAGAAAAACAGTTGCTGAAGAGATCGGACAAAAACTTAACAAGAAAATTAAGGAGCATAACACTGCTAACCCTAAAGACACATGGAAAGTTACACAGGCATCAACGTTTAGAAACAATTTCCTAAAGGCAACAGTTGAAGAGGTGGACAACCCTTCTGGGTGTAGTGTGTTTTTATGCAATAACAAATACGTTGTTAAATGCGGTGACAGAATTGTGGAAGAGGTTGGAGCACAGGCGCTTGGCACAATGTTGAAGTCGTTTAAATACAGCAAGGAAGAGATAGACGCTCTTAAAAACAATCTGGTTGCAATTTCTGATGTTAAAGTTTTGCCAGAATACACACTAGACAAGAACATTGAGTTTAGTGTTGAGGACATAGACGCTACCAAACTACCTTATCTGATGGTGCGTAAAAATCCTCTTATCGATGTTAAAGGTTACATCCATGACGAAGAGATTATTAACGACTTTGCTTATGAGATTTGGAACGGTAAGTTAGATGACATCATTGAACTTATTGCTTTAACGGTGAAACTAAAAGAACAGAAGCTGAACAGGTTGATGTTGGTTGCACCGTCCAACAGTGGTAAGTCAGAGATTTTCACAATGCTGGGCTTCCAGAAAATAACGATGAACCGTCTTCTTAATGGTATGAGAGGTAACAAGGGTGTAGGTGGTGGTGTTATTAGCGGGATTAAGAACAGCGCGTTACTACTTGTCGATGAGGCTAACACCCCTCTGGAGGCAGAGATCAAGGACTTAGACAAAGAGATACACATTGATCAGTTTGGTAGTGGTGGCACGCAGATACTGCCCCTTCACTTCACAGCGTTAACCTCTACACACAAGACGGCCACTAGAAATAACTCCGATGAGTTATACAACCGTTTTTTACAAGTGGAATTACGCAAAGATGAGATGAAACACACCATCATGGGATCAGAAGTCTTCTTGAGAGACAGTGATAGATACACTCAGGTTACGAAATCTTACATCCTAGGGCGTTTTATGGAAATCATACACTCTGATAAGGGTAAGGATGAATTAAGGGCTTTACAGGCTAAATACAGACTCCCAACTAACAACGACCTTGATGTGTTGTTATACGACATCGCAGAACTGTTTATCAAACAAACGAAAGCGTCTGCAAGAGATGACGGAGACGTGATACTTAAAGGCGATAAATATTATTACAAAAAGAAACACGATGTTAAAGAGTTTTTCACAGACCACTTGCAGGAAGTCCCAGCTATTGATATTGGTAAGTATGAAGAGATACTAACAGATCACTTTATCGGTAACAAGAGAACGAGTGTGAGGATTAACGGAACGCCTAAAAAAGTCTACAACGTCACGCTATTACCGTATAGCACAGATGAGGATGAACTTATTATTTCACATTTTGATGAACTTTAAGTTTATTTAAGGTATAATAGAAATTCAACAACAACAATAAAAGGATAAAACGATGAAAATAACAATTGAAATTAACAACAACGAAGATGTAACTGAAGCGATCCAAACACTTCAGAAGCTACTTGTAAAAAAGGAAGTAGTTAAAACAGAACCTGAAAAGCAAACACCTAAAAAGACTACCAAAAAGGTAGTGAAAAAGGAAGAACCTAAATCTGAAATAAGATCAGCTTTAGAGCCTAGTGCAGTGTTTGAGTTAGCTAAAGAGTTGGCTAAGAAACACGGTTCAGCTAGGGTGAAAGAGGTGATTAAGAAGTACGGTGAGAAGATGGCCGACATCAAAACAGAAGACTTAGTTGCCTTCAATAAAGACTTGTCGAGCTTATCATGAAGCACGCTAGATTAAGTCCATCTTCAAGTAGTAGATGGTTAACCTGTACTGCCTCAGTCAAAGCTTCTGAGGGTTATGAGAACAAATCAAATCCCGCGGCGAGATGGGGTACGGAAGTACACTATATCGGTGAACAGTTACTGAAGGGTGAGAACATTGAGGTTGGACAAACACTAATAGAAGATGGTGTTGGTTTTACAGTTGATAAGGAGAGATTAGATGTTGCAGAAGATTACACAGACTACTGTCGTAGTTTGTACACTAAAACAAGTGAAGTGTTGGTGGAGGAGACTTTTAACCTTTCTAGCATTTCACAAAACCAGTTTGGTACTTCCGATTGCACTATTGTTGACGGCAGTTCTTTGCACGTTGTTGACCTAAAAACAGGTCGCAATATTGTACACGCTGAAGACAACACTCAGATGATGTTGTACGCTGTTGGTGCAGTTGATTATCTTGAGTTTCACGACATTGAAGAGATCACCCTACACATTGTACAAACAAGAGCAGGTCACATCTCTGCTTGGACTTTAAGTAGAAAGATGCTTGAAGAGTTTAGAACACACGCACAAGAGATAGCTAAGAAAATTTTAGCGGATAATGTAGAGTTCAACCCTAATGATAAGGCTTGTAAGTGGTGTCCTCACCAAGTGGATTGTACGGCACTTGCTACCCATGTTGAGACAGTTGTTAAAGGTGCGTTTGATGGGATTGAAGATATCGATGGTCAAGCAGACAAGATATCGATCGATCACATCAAGAAAATCCTGGACAACGAAGCCTTAATCACAGGGTTTATCAAGGCAGTCAATGCAGTGGCGCTTGAGAGAATGGAGCACGGTGAGTCGATCAAGGGCTACAAGTTAGTTAAGTCTCGTAAGAACAAGGCTTGGAGAAACAAGTCAGAAGCTGAAGAGATGTTAGCTAAAGAGTTTGGTGAAGATGGGTTTAAGAAGTCTATCATTACACCAACTCAAGCGTTGAAGCTTGGTAAACAACTAATGGTTGACATTGGCGACTCGTGGCACGTACCTGAAGGAGATGTGGTGTTAGCACCAAACTCAGACAAGCGAGAGCCCATCACCAGTGTTAGTGATAGTTTTGAAGGGATGTAAGGAGAAATATATGATGCAACATAAACACGCAAAGGTTATTCACGCATTCGCTGAAGGCTACACAATTCAGAAGCTAGAGAAGTTATGCTGTGACAAGTCTCACCAAACTTGGTGCGATATAGATGTAGCACCTATGTGGCATGAGGACGAAGAGTATAGGATTAAACCCGTATCAGAGAGTATCCATGAAACATAGTGAAGAGTTGTGTAAGAAGAAACTTGAGTGCATCGTTGGCTTCTTAGATGAAATACAAGACCAATTGGAATACCCTAAGACGGACAGAGAGCAATGGGTTAGAGCTAAGCTAGAGTTAGCATTACAAGATTTGGAATATTTAAGTGGGGAGTTTGAAGATGAACATTAAAGAAGCCATAACAACGTACCAATAGGTTTACCTACAACAACAGCACAAGTGCTACATAAGTTAGAACACGAGACTAACCCTGTTACTAAGTGGGTGCTTCGGGAGATTATTGGTAATAGAATTGATAATGCTTTAAAGGGTAATGAGGTTAATTTAAAAGATTAATTCTTTAATAAAATTTAACTTTCTTAAAGAAAACTATGATATAATAGTACCTGTTAGCAAGACAAGCTTGTTAGCACTTAAAATATAAATATAACTACAAGGATAAAAAATATGTCAAATTTAATGATTAAAAACGCAAGACTAAGTTTCCCATCACTATACTCAAAGAGTGTGTTCGATGGTAAAGAAGGTAAGTATGAAGCTACCTTCTTATTCCCTAAAACAGATACAGCTACTTACGATGCAATTATGGCTTCGATTGAAACTTGTAAAAGCGACAACAAGATTAAAGTATCAGCATCTAAGTTGTTCATCAAAGATGGCGATGAAGTATTTGATGAAAAAGGATACGATGGTTATCAAGGTATGTGGGCGGTTAAAGCGTCTAACAACAAACGACCAACGGTAATTGACAGAGAGCGTTCTCCAATCCTAGAGGAGGACGACATCATTTACGCAGGTTGTTATGTAAATGCTCTTATCAACTGCTGGGGACAGAACAACAACTTCGGTAAGCGTATTAACGCTAACTTGATGGGTGTTCAGTTTGTTAAAGAAGGTGGTAGCTTCGGTGACGGCGCGAAAGTAGCTGACGCTGGTGAGTTTGATGAGTTAGACGACTTGTAAACTCTTTGGGGAGATAGCTCTCCCCTTAGTATCCACAAAGAAGAATATGGTATCGCATCTAGTCAATGCACCCACAATCTCCCTCCATATTCTTCTTTGTGAGTATTTTATTAACTAAGTGTTCCACACTAAAAAAGGATAAAAATGAAAAAACTAATTTGCTTGGATATTGAAGTTTATCCAAATTACTTCTTATTGGCTATCAAAGGTTTAGACAGCGGAAAGCTTATTACATTTGATACGCAAACTAAACTAGCCCCCCAAGATAAGCGAGGCATCCACAAGGTGTTGCGTTCTTACACCTCATTCGGTTATAACTCATCTAGGTATGATATGCCGTTGATTCAGTGTATGTTGAACGGTGACTCTTGTAAGGACTTGTACAACAAGTCAAAGAAGTTAATCCAAGACCGTGTACCACACTGGCGCATAGTAGAGATGACAGAGGACTGGGATCACATCGATATCAAAGAACCTGCCCCTGCTGTGATGATTTCATTGAAGAACTACGGTACTCGTCTTGGTAGCAAGAAGTTATGGGACTTACCCTTTGACCCACATATCCCACTAAAAGACTCGGAGATTGAAACTCTTAACGCCTACTGTGAGAACGACCTTGATACAACTATCGATTTATATCATAGTATTAAACATCGCATTGAACTGCGTGGCGAGTTAAGCGCACAGTACAGGACTGACCTTAGATCAAAGTCTGATGCTCAAATCGCTGAAGCTGTGTTTGTTAAAGAGTTGAGGTACAAAGGTAAACCACCTGAACTTCCTAAGAACTATCGAGTTACGTATAAGCCACCGTCTTGCGTCTATTTTGAAACAGATGACTTGAATGAACTTCTAACAGACATTACGGCTGTGAGGTTTGAAGTTGGAGCGAACGGTTCAGTTAAGATGCCTAGGGAGTTATCCAACAGGAAAATTGTGATCGGTGATACAACCTACAAGATAGGTATTGGTGGCTTACACTCACAGGAGAAGAGACTTGTAGTTGAGAGCAACAAACATTTTGTACTTAGAAACGCAGACGTTGCCTCCTACTACCCCTCTATGATTTTGGAATTTGGCTTCTACCCTAAACAGTTTGGTAGGAAGTTTCTTGATGTGTATCGAAAGATTTATGACACCAGACTCGCGGCCAAACATAGAGTGAAAGAAATAAAAGCTGAACTTGACGAACTTAGAAAAACTGTGGTACAATTGGAAAACAAACTTCAAAAGGAAAACAATGTATCATAAAAGAGGTAAAAAAGTTCAGGGTTATTTGGTGAAAGACCACCCTTTGTATAACACTTACAATGGCATGAAAAGACGATGCAACAAAACTTATGATGTGTCTTATGTTAACTATGGGGGGAGAGGTGTCTCTGTTTGTGATAGATGGATGACCTCGTTTGAAAACTTTACATTGGATATGGGTTTAAAGCCAAACAAAAACTATACATTAGAACGAGTTGATAACGATAAAGGTTATTCACCTGAAAATTGTATTTGGGCTTCTCGTAAGACGCAAGCAAATAACAAACGAGTCTACAAGACCTCATCAACAGGGTATGGTGGCATACGCTTAACAGAAAGTGGAGGGTTTCAAGTCCGCACAAAAGGGGATAGAGAGGTTTTAGGTGTCTTTGCATCATTGAAAGAAGCTCTCAACGCACAAAAGAATAGGATGAAAAATGAAGAGCCTCGTTTAAACAATACAACAGGTCACACTGGGATTAGTGTTCATAGTAATGGGTCGTATATGGTTCGTAAAGTGATAGATGGTAAGCGAGTCTATCTTGGGAATACAATGTCCTTAGAAGAGGGTATTGCGCTTTATGAGTCTGGGTTAAAGAAAAATAAAAAGGAGGGTTCTTGTGGAAGAGATGAGTTTGGAAGATACAAAGCAAAAAATAGTTGATCTTGAAGAAGAGCTAATTTTGCAAAATGTCACCAACGAAGGTGGTAAAATTCAATTAAACGGCTCTTTTGGTAAGCTAGGCTCAAAGTATTCTAAGCTTTATTCACCAGACTTAATGTTACAAGTTACGTTAACAGGCCAACTAATGTTGTTGATGTTAATTGAACAACTACATAAGAGAGGCTTTAGAGTTGTATCGTCAAACACAGATGGTGTTGAGTATTATTGTGAGAGAAGTAAACTCCAACTAGCACAAGCGATTATCGCTGATTGGGAGATAGACACAGGTATGGTTATGGAGCACGGTGAGTACAAAGGTCTGTACGCTAAGGACGTGAATAACTATGTGGCTGTTTACGATGGTTACGTTAAAGCTAAAGGTCTTTATACAAAAACAAGTCTAATGAAAGGGCGCTCAACTCCTATTATATTCGAGGCTATTAGAGAGTATTTACTTAACGCTATGCCCTTGTCGGAAACTATTATGACTTGCAAAGACATTAACGAGTTCGTGTCTGGGCGCACAGTTAAAGGTGGGGGAGAGTACGATGGTGAGTACCTTGGTAAGGTGGTGCGCTGGTACTACTCAACGCAGAGTACAGGTTATTTGTCTTACCTAACTAACGGTAACAAAGTGCCTAAGACAGATGGTGCGAAGCCTATGATGGACTTACCAGATGAGATTCCTGCGGACTTAAATTACCAATGGTACATTGATGAAGCAAACAGTAAATTAGAGGATTTAGGGTGTTAAATAAAAGCGACTTACACGAGTATCAACATAAAGGTGTGAAGCACATCTTAGAGCACAAAAACTCTGCTTTGTTTCTTGACATGGGTCTTGGTAAAACAATTACTACCCTGACAGCTATTGAGGAGTTGATTTACAAAGATGTTGAGAAGGTTTTGATTATTGCCCCTCTTAGGGTTTGTAATAGTGTGTGGGTGCAGGAAGCTGAGAATTGGGAACACACTACGTATATGAGCTTCACTAACCTATCTGGTGGTAGCGCCAATATGTTGAAAGGTTTGAAAGAATCTAGCGACATTTACTTAATCAACAGAGAGAACGTTAAAGCTCTAATTGAGACAACAAAAGGTAAGTGGGATTTTGATATGGTGGTTATTGACGAGAGCTCATCGTTTAAGTCCTACTCATCGCAAAGATTTAAGGCACTGAAGAAGGTTCTGCATCTAATCGACAAGATGGTTCTCTTAACAGGTACACCCTCTCCAAACGGATATATGGACTTGTGGAGTCAGATATATTTACTTGATCGAGGTGAGCGTCTTGGTAAAAACATAACAGCGTTTAGAAACAGATACTTTACAAAAGACTTTATGGGTTGGTCTTACGAGATTAACCCTTACGCCCCCGCTAAGATTCAGAGTCTTATTAAAGACGTTGCGATCAGTATGAGCAGTGAGGACTACCTTGAACTGCCAGACTTCATACCAACAGTCTTAGAAAACAAACTTAGCGGTAAGCTTCTTAAACAATATAAAGAGTTTGAGAAGGAAATGTTGCTCGACCTTGACGGTGAGTTAATTACTGCAATGAGTGCAGCCACTCTTTCAAATAAACTTCTACAATTTTGTAGTGGTAATATTTACGGGGAGGATGGTCAAATACATCACTTCCACGAGCTGAAGCTTGACACCCTTCAAGAGATTATTGACAGTAGCCCTGATGAGAACTTACTTGTAGGCTACAACTACAAACATGAGCTTACAGCGCTTAAAAAGAAATTCCCTGACGCTGTTGTGTTAGACAAAGAAGGGAAGGCTGTGGAGCAGTGGAACAGAGGTGAGATAAAGCTTCTACTCGCCCACCCTGCATCAGCAGGTCATGGATTAAATCTACAAAAAGGAGGGAAGACATTAATATGGTACGGTTTTACCTGGTCACTTGAGTTGTATCAGCAGTTTAACAAACGACTACATCGTCAAGGACAGAAAGATAATGTGAGGTGTATTCATATTACTGTTGGTGATATTGAATATAAATTAATGAAAACGTTGAGTCAGAAAGACGCAACTCAACAACAACTATTAGATAACTTAAAAGGATAAAAATATGAGATTAATTAAAATTAAAAACCACCTGGTAAACGAAGATAAATTTATTGGACTTTTTTGGGAAGACAGCTACCACGCGGTTGCTTATTACTATGGTAGAAAGGGCAACATTGCAACGGCGATACTAGCAAAAGGGGATGACTGGCGAGTAGCTATGAAAGAAGCAGCTGCTGATATGCTCTTCGATTTAGAGCAAGAAGAAAAGGAGGCATTTGATGGAGAGAGACGTACAAAAGCAGATAACTAAATATCTTGAAGGAAAAGGTTATTACGTTGTGAAGGTAATTAAGGCAAACAAAAGCGGTGTGCCAGACTTACTCGCTTGTAGTAACCAAGGTAAGTTTTACGGTATTGAAGTAAAAGATAAAGGTAAAAAGAAGAATGTAACCAAACTGCAAATGTTGCACATAGACCTGATAAATAAGGCAGGTGGTGTTGCATTTGTGGCTGATTCTATAGAAGACGTAAAGGAGCAATTATGAGTAAAAAAGACGAACATATCACAGTAACACCCGAGGTATTTGAAAAACTAAAAGAGCTTTGCAGTGGTACGCTACGAACCAAACGTGCTGAAGTTAGTAAGTTGATCGAAGACGAACACAAGAAAGTATTTAAAAAGGAGAAATGATGTTTGAATGTAAACAATGTGAAAGAAAGTTCACTAGCCAACGTGGGTTATCCATGCACCTTCATAAGTGTGTGGTTGGCGACCCTAGGGTAGTTAAACTTGAAAAACAAATCGCTACTACTAGAGACGCAGTGGCTAAACACCAGTTAGAGATGGAACTGAAGGAGCTTAAAAATGGAACTGCGCGCAGTTGATCTGTTCGCAAGTATCGATTTACACGGTCTTGCGAAACACTACGAGAAGATGAACCCTAAGTTACAGATAACAGTTGAGAAGATAGAGGTTGACAAATCAGACAGGTTATCTTCTTGGTTGTTTAGGGTGGAAAAGGATAATCAATTGGAGAATATGTTTCTCGACTCAGGTACACCAGAAGAGGCGTACCTGAAGGTCGAGTCTAAAATATATCCTTTTTTGAAAGATTAATCGTCAAAAACACCTTTTTTAGGGTAAATCTTCTCAACAGCTTCACCAGAACCAGGAGGTGTACCTCTGTAGTTTGGTTGGTCTGTTAATAGAGGTTTCGAGACTACCTCACCAATAGACCCATGCTCAACAGGTCTGGATTTGAAGTATTCCTCTTTATAAAGTGATTTAGGGTATTTACCAACTTGCCCGACAGTCAAGGCTCTTGCCTCAACTTCACCGTGTAAAGATAGGTACTGTTGGTAAGTTAAACCACTGGTATTACCACCTTTAGCGAAACCTTCTAAACCTTGGATAGCGTGTTGAATCTCGTGTACTAAAGTCTCTTTGATGTTTTTAATCGGCTTTATAGTGCCTTTTTGCGTCCAATCGAACTGTCTATTTAGTCCAATTGAACCATCAGAAGGACGGTAAAAACCAAGGGTGCGTCTATCCACCATTGATGTAATGTGTACAACTCTGTCAGCTATTTCTGGATACGCTTCATATAACTGTGGCATATCGATAAGGTCTTTTAATTTATGTTGGCCTTCAGTGAAGAACTTGTCTTTACCAGCGCTAATCTTAACGTCTTTACCGTCAAGGTGAAACTTCCAACTGTCATCAACCTGGTCAAAATACCATTGCGTCTTTTCCCAAGTCTTTTTGACATTAGCTGCATCTGTAATATCACCTTCAGAGAAAACTCTACGAGCTTCACTTGGTACAACCATATCACCAATCTGTTTCTCAGCCGCGAGACGAGCAGCGTCTTCATCGATCATCCGTCCAGCACCTGTCTCACCAATCATTTGACTAGATTCGTAGTAACCACCTTTTTGACCGATTTCAAACTCTTCAGCACCTTGCTCACTAATACTTTTCAATTGATTAACAAATCTTGAGAACATAATCGCACCTCTTTGTTCTCTCAACGTGTAGCCTTTTGGCATAGTGTCCATATCAAGAACTTTTGGTAGGTTCTTAACTACATAGTGCATCCTAGCACCCTTAGTTAGACCTAACCATTGTGCAGTGTTTTTAAATGCGAAAGAATGAACACTGTAGGCTGCTCTTATTAGTGGGTTCATAGTTAGTGTGTTTTCACCACCTTCTTTACTTAGAACCGTTTTAGATACTTTCTCAACATTGGCGAATACGTCTTTATATTCTTTCATCAATGATTGAAGAGCTTTACCTTGAGGTGTCTTGAACTGTATCTTATCAACATTTTCATACACTTTCATGAAGTTGACAAAACCATCTTTCGTCTGCTTATCTAAGATATTGCTAACTAACTGACCTTCTACTTTATTTGAAGCTTCACTTCTTTTACCCATCAGGGAAATAAATGAATCGTACGAGCTACCTTTTCTCTTAGCCTTCATCTCACGTACGATTGTATCAAGGTGTTTTTGCTCGATATTACTATCTTCGTACTTAAATCTTGAGAAAAGCTTTTTAACATTAGCTTGCGCTTTCATTTTCTCAAGTTTAGCCAATGTGTCATAGCTATCGTGCATTGTTTCTGGTAAATACTCTTTATATAAAGCATTTAAATCGCCATAAATTTCTGTATTTTTGACGTAAATATCTCTTTCAGCTTGAGTCAAGTCTCTTGATGGTTTGTTTTTAATAAACCTGTTAAAGAAATTAGATTTTAATTTCTTTAACATTGGTAAGTTTATCTTACCTTCGTAAAGCATACCTAGAGCTTGTTGGTCATTAGCCGCAAGTTGTTGGAATAAAGGAATTGCCTCTCTGTGTTTCTTTAGTGGTACAGATATGTCACCGTAATGTGATCTGATAATATTATCAAATTCATCCCACGCTTGACCTCTAAGTGTATCAACCTCATTTACAAGGGTTTGGACACCTACCTCATCAGCTTTATCAATTTTAGACTGTAGGTCATCACCAAGAGATTTAGCATACTTGTTGAATTGTGAATGTAGGTTGTTTGCGTCACTTTTAGTTAACCCTTGGTATAGAATTTCTCTAGCATTTGGGTTTCCGAAGGCAATCGCTGTTGCTTTTTGACCCTCATTCATTGTTTGAGCGTCAATACCCATTATCTTAGCGTACTTATCAAGATATGATAACTCTTCCTGAGCGGTCATATCAAGGTTTTCTTTAAAACGGCTGTATAACTTACCCTCACCACCTAACGCAGGTATCTTGTTGATAATCGCACCAATCAACTTACCACCAGTCATAGTGATAGCACCTGCTGTAGTACCGCGTTGTGCAGACTCACCATAGGTTTCACCTTCTACAACACCTTTAGCAAATTCAGCGCCTGTTTCATAACCAGTAGCAATCCGTAAGTCGTGTGCTAATTGAGTGCTAACAACTTCTTTTGTGGTTGTGGTAGTTAAGCCTGGTGCTACAAATTTAGTACCTTTAAGGAAAGGAAGTGCTATAGCTGCTAGGTTAAAGCCCATTGAGCCAATGTTAGCTGGTGTGAAAATATCACCCTCTTTATGCCCCATTCGTCTTTCAAGATCAGCAATAGTCTTTTGATTCTCAGCAAACCACTTACGAGTACCATGCACTTGTTCAGCGCCAACAAGGTCTCTTACCTTGTTTTCTAAGTCTTCACCGAGAACAGCCAACATTCCTAAAGGTTCTACAAACTTATAACTAGAAATACCAAAAGAGGTTGCTGATGCTTCCAGGTCACCAATAGGGTCTTCAACAGGAGCATCTTGTTCACTAAATTTATTCTTAGCTGTTTTAAGCTTTAAATAGTCAAGCTCCGCTTGCTGTTGTTCTTTATATTTCTCTTGAGGCATGTTGGCAAGCAGTGTGTCATACTGACGTTGCATAAGCGCATCACCTTCATTCTCTTGTTTAAGTTGATTCAAGTTATTAAGCTTGTTCTCATACTTATTATTAATAGCTTGAATCTGCTCAAAAGGAAGATCAGGTTCATAAGCAGGTTGTGTTTCTACGACAGGCGCGTCTACAACAGGTTGTGTCTCTACAACAGGTTGTGTCTCTACGACAGGAGCGTCTACCTCTTGGGTAAACTCTTCTCCGTCATTCCATAAAGCAGAACTCTCAATTTTACGTTCTTCTTCAGGTACATCGACCCACTGGCCGTCAGCTAATCTAACTGTGTTTACATTAGAAGGAATGTCAATGGTCATATTAATCCTTTATTTGAAGAAAGGTGATTGTTGTTTTTTCTTACCAGTAATCGCTCTAAGTTTGTTGTACTCTTTGTTTGGAAGAATGTCTTTCATTTCTTTATCAGGGATAAGTCTACCCATCACTTTCCAATTAGTTAATTTACCATCTTCATACAAAGGTGTAGCTGGCGCGTAACCGAAGTCTTTAGCGTTTTCATAAAAACCAGCTTTAATCACCACTCGAAGATATTTCTTCTTGACTTGAGTTAAGTGTGTTTTCTGAACACTAGCTTTTAAATCTTTATTCAATTCAGCTGTAGTTGACTGCAACAATTTAAGCTCGAGCTCAGTTACCTGGCCAAGAGCACCACCTGTCTTAGATTCAGCTCTCATTTTACGCAACTCTTCAAAACCCATAATAGCGTTGATCGTATTGTATTTAGATTGTAAGCTTAGACCTTCTGTGCCACCAATCCAACCTGTGACCTGTGCCGCAAGACCTGTAGCGAACCACTCCTCATCTACAATGGCTAATGCTTCTTCAACTTTAGCAATAACAGTGTTGGCTGACTCTACTGTACCTGCGTATATAGTAGCTTGTCTTTGTTCAGCGCCTTTTGCTTCATTGTAAGCTTTAGAACCTTTAATTGGAACAAACTCAACAATCCTACCAGTGCTATCATAGATAGGATTCATTCCTTCTGGAATTTTCACCTGTTCATTAGTTTTCAAGTTATTAATTGTTAACTTGCCAGTAGTTGCTTCTTTTTGAACAATCGCATGAGATGGAATACCAAGAGCCTGCTTCTCGTCAGTGTTTAGAACACTAAACTGGTTAGTAGTAGTTCCAGTATCCTCACTCATATATGTGTTCACCACTGACTGAGGTAAGAACTTAGTATCTTTACCTAGTTGATTCTGAATATTTTGTTGAACGGTAGAAGGTAATGTTGTAATATCAACAGTTGACAATCCTTCTTTTGGAGACCAATGTTTTTGCTTGAACTCCTCAATCGGTATGTTGTTGCCAGTTCTTTTGTTGTAAGCACTATAAGCTCTTTCCATTTCAGTAGAGCTATCTTTGTCAGCTTTAGGAGGAAAGTAAAGTAAAGGATCAAAAGGTGCAGCCTGCCATTTACCGTCTTTATCTTTAATTTCAATCTCGTAGTTCTTATCGTTTACTCTTGTAGTCTCTTGCCAGTTAGGTGCTTTCTGTCTCATCTTGAGAAAGTTAGTAGCTTTAGTGTTACCAGCGTAGCTCT
>Ga0233447_1000829_pt1 | contig 30561 bp, 31 predicted proteins | sample SI_124_October20_3_FD_183014 | JGI IMG/M metagenome (GOLD analysis project Ga0233447, IMG submission 183014) | Seawater microbial communities from Saanich Inlet, British Columbia, Canada - SI_124_October2016_135_MG | ecosystem: Environmental > Aquatic > Marine > Inlet | place: Canada: British...
CTTCAACCGCTGCTATTGTGCAGGATAAAATTGGGGCGTACAAATCTGTTGCTTTTGATATTTCTGCTGTTTGTTCAGGGTTTCTGTATGGAATGTCTGTTGCCGCTCAATTCATTGCAAGTGGTGTTTATGATAATGTTTTAGTAATTGGAGCTGATACCTTTTCAAAAATTACTGATTGGAGCAGAAGAGATTGTGTCTACTTCGGTGATGGGGCTGGAGCAGCCATCCTATCGACAGCAAATGTAAATGAAGGGTTTTTAGCTTTTCGCTTATATACTGATGGAAGAGGGAGAAATAACTTTACTATCCCAGCTGGTGGTTCGGAAATGCCAGCAACGCATCAAACTGTTGAAGAGGGATTACATTATTTTCAAATGAATGGTAAAGCGGTATTTGAAACTGCAACAAAAGTTTTACCAGAAGCAATATTTCAAGTATTAGACGATACCGGTTTAACTATTGATGATATTGACTACATTATTCCACATCAACCGAGTATTGGAATACTTAAAGAAACTGCAAGAATTCTTGGCATCCCTTTCGAAAAAGTTCTTACTAATATGGATCGTTATGCCAATACTTCTGGTGGAACTATTCCAATATTACTTGATGAAGTCAAGAAATCTGGGAAATTAATTAAGGGGAGTACAATATTATTTGCTGCTGTAGGAAGTGGATGGACATATGGTGCAGCTATAATTAAGTGGTCTTTAATGAAATAAATAACACTTAAATTTAAAAATATGATAATTATTACTGGTGCATCAAGAGGAATAGGAAAATTCCTACTTGAAAAATTCATTTCTGAAAAAAATGAAAAAGTGATTGGAATTTACAATTCAACACCTCCGGATCAAGAGTATGAAAAATATTATAGTAAGCTTGATTTGTTAAATTTCGAAAATGTTACACAATGGATTAAATCGATGAATAAAGATTTTACCGATTTGATTTTGCTTAATTGTGCAGGAAATAATTATAATTCATTTGCACATAAATCTGATATGAGAAACTGGAAAAATGTCATCGACTTAAATCTTGTAGCTACATTTAATTTAATTCATGAAATTTTGCCAATAATGAGAGAGCAAGAGCGTGGAAGAATAATAAATTTTTCATCAATTGTTGCTCAAACACACATCCCTGGAACCAGTGCCTATGCGGCTTCCAAAGCTGGCTTGTGGGGAATGTCAAGGGCAATTGCTGCAGAAAATGCGACTAAAGGAATTACCATAAATAATTTAAATTTAGGGTATTATGACATTGGTATGATTTCAGAAGTTCCTGAGAAATTTCAATCTATATTAAAGGCAAAAATACCTACTGGCAATTTTGGGAATCCTGAAAATATTTATAATGCAGTAAGATTTTTAATTGATTCTGATTATGTTAATGGATCATCCATCGATATGAATGGCGGTTTGTACTAAGATCCATTATACTTTTTATATATTTGATTAATTACTTAAAATTTTCAATCATGCTTAAACTCAGAAAACTAACAGAAAACGATATTGAAAAAGTTAGACTTTGGCGTATGAATCCAGAGATTTCAAAATATATGTTTAGTGATCCTAAAATTACTTATGAAGAGCAGATCGAATGGTTTAAAACAGTTAAGAAAGATGAAACCAGAAAGTACTGGATTATTGAATTTGACTCAAAAGATATTGGCCTATTATCATTAATGAATATAGACTTATATAACAAAAACTGTTTGTGGGCCTATTATATCGTTGATGTTAATCTACGTGGCAAAGGAATTGGAAAAAATTTAGAATGCAATATTCATGATTATGTTTTTCATGAATTGAAACTTAATAAAATATATGGTGATGCTTTGGATGAAAATAAGAAAGTTTTAGAGATACATAAACATTTTGGATATAGAATTGAAGGAGAACTGAAAGAACAAATCTATAAAAACGGAAAGTTTCACAATTTAATAAAAATAGGCATACTAAGTAAAGAGTGGGAAAATATTCGAAAAAATTATCAGTATACAAAGATCGAAATTGAAACTTAATAATAAGTTTCGTAGCAATATTGCTTATGATGCATTTTAGTATTAATAGTATTGGTGTTGGGGGTGATAATAGATGTTTCATTATTGCAGAAATGTCTGCAAACCACAATCAGGATTTTGATCTTGCAGTGAAGACTATTCATGCTGTTAAAGAGTCAGGAGCAGATGCTATTAAATTCCAAACTTACACCGCAGATACAATTACACTAAATTGCAAAAATAATTTTTTTAAAATAAAAACAGGTGGAAATTGGGATGGAAAAACCCTATATGAATTATATTCAGAAGCGTATACACCTTGGGAATGGCAACCGCAATTGAAAGCTATCGCTGAGGAATTAGGATTAGTTTGTTTTTCATCACCTTTTGACAAAACTGCAGTTGATTTTCTCGAAGAAATTCATGTACCAGCATACAAAATTGCATCACCAGAAATCACAGACATTCCTCTAATTGAATACATTGCTTCAAAAGGAAAGCCAATAATTATCTCAACAGGTATTGCTACCCTATCTGAAATTGAAGATGCAATAAATGCCTGCAGAAAGAATGGAAATGATAACATTGTAATACTAAAATGTACAACAGCTTATCCTGCACCATATTCTGAAATTAATTTGAAAACAATTCCTGATATTGAAAAACGATTCAATGTAATATCTGGATTGTCGGATCACACCGAAGGATTTTCAGTTTCTGTTGCTGCAGTTGCATTAGGAGCAAAAGTTATTGAAAAACATTTCATTTTAGACCGGAAACTAGGCGGATCAGATGCCTTTTTCTCTATGGAACCCAATGAGTTTAAAGAAATGGTTACCTCCATAAGACAAGTTGAAGAAGCAATAGGAAAGGTTTCTTATGATCTAACAGATAAAATGCTAAAAAGTAGAAATCATAGGAGATCTCTATTTGTTATAAAAGACATCAATAAAGGAGATATAATTACCTCTGAAAATGTAAGATCAATAAGACCTGGATACGGTCTCCCTCCAAAATTTTTGCAAGATATTTTAGGAAAACGAGCTATAATTGGTGTAAAAAGAGGAATGCCTTTCCATATGAAATTTATTAAATAATTAATGAAATGTAATCTTTATTGACATGAAAGATTTATTAGAAAAATTGTATCCACTTAATCGGGTATTGGTTCATGATGACATTGAAAAAGCTATTGAATTAATTACTGAAAGATTCCCAGACAAGTGCTATAAAATTCATGAATACCCAGTTGGATCAAATGTATGGACATGGAAAATCCCTCAAAGAAATAAGGTAAATAAAGGGGTTTTAAAAGACGAGGATGGGGTTGTTTATGCAGATTTCGATAATCATCCGCTTTATCTATGGTCCTACTCCATTTCAGTTAACAAAAAGTTGGAATGGAACGAACTTAAGGATCATATATACACTAATGAAAAATGCCCTAACGCTATTCCTTGGTATTTTAAGTATTATGAAAAAACATGGGGGTTTTCAATTGAGCATAATAAATTTCTAAATATGCCAAAGCATAAAAAATATCATGTTGAAATTGATATTGAATTTTCTAATTCTCCTGGTTTAAAAAATTTAACTTATTTTATAGATTATGGGCAAGAAAAAGACTTTTTAATGACTTCGAATATTTGCCATCCCTATCAAGTTAATGATAGCATAAGTGGTGTTGTTGCAGCTGTTGAACTTATTAACAGGTTTCACAAAAAACCCATTGAAAAACCAACAAAAAATCTAAATTTTTTGTTCTGCCCTGAAACAATAGGAAGCATTGCGTATCTTGCAAATAACGAACATAAAATAGAACAAACTTCTTCCGGTTTTTTTACAGAATTTATTGGACATAAGGATAAAGAAAACTTTATACTACAACATTCTCGAAATAAAGAAGATAAAATAAATCAAGTTTTCGAATATGTCTTAAAAAGACAAAATAAAACATATGATGTTATTAGTTTTCGAAGAACAAATGATGAAGGAAACATAAACGGCCCTGGAGTTAACATCCCTTGTCCTGCAGTATACAGAGGTAATCTCACCAATGATAAAAGAATTTTTTATGATGTTAATTTCTACGATGAATATCATACATCTTTTGATAACCCAGATATTATTTCCGAACTTAAACTTGAAGAAGCTGTCGATCTTTTTGAGGAGGTACTCAGAATTTTCTGTTCTGATTATACTCCCAAACAAATAGAAAAAGGAGTTCTGTTTTTAACTGGCTTAAACATGCATACTTCTTTTTACGATCTCCCTGAAATGGGTGTTTTTATAGAACAAGTTGTATATATGCTGGAAGGAAAACATTCTGTTTTTGAGATAGCAAATGAATTAAATTTAGATTATTGGAATGTGAAGACATTTATCGACGAATTATATATAAAAAAAGCAATAAAAAAATTATTAGTATGAAAAAAGAGCTTGGATTTGAAGACATTAAAATATTTTTAGGAAAAATCATCCTAAATATACCAGAAGATATAACAGAAAACCTTTTTGAACAGAACATACTTGATTCAATTTCTCTAATTTCATTTATTGTTTCTATCGAAGACGAGTATTCAATAAATATTTCTCCTTCAGATTTAACTTCAGCTAATTTTTCTACAATTGAGAATATCTATAATACTATTAAAAACAGTATTCAAAAGGAGGTAACAAAGTGAAAAATATTGTTGAAATGCTAAAAAAAACCGTTGAAAAGTATCCAAATAAGGTTGCTTTCCGGTTTTTAGATAGGAGCCTTACATGGAAAGGAGTATATTCACAAGCTCAAATTATTTGTGATCGATTAAAAAGCCAAGATATTAAAAGGGGAGAGGTTGTAGCAATATTATCGGAACATTCTCCATCACAAGCTGTTTCAATATTTGGTATTGCAAAGGCAAATGCTGTTTTTACAATTATTAATCCCAAATTAAAGATTGATCAAATAAATCATCAATTAGAAGATGCGAATGTTAAAATAGTTATAGGACAAGAGAAATTATTCAAGCAATTTAATGCTTGTTTTGCAGAGAAAGACTATAAACTAGAATACATTGATTCATTAGGGAACATTAATAATATTAAGGATTATTATATTAAGGAAAATCATGATAGTATTTGCATTCCATCTGATGTTTCAAATATCATATACACTTCGGGATCAACTGGGAAAGCTAAAGGGGTTTTGGTGCCACACAGAACATTAACAGATGGTGCACGTATAGTTAGCCAATATTTAAATATTTCTGATAAAGATATCACCCTAAGCATACTACCCTTAAGTTTTGATTATGGCTTAAATCAGATAATGACAGCTGTATGCACTGGAGCTACTATTGTTTTCCATAATTTTATTTTTCCTCAAGATTTAATTAAAATCCTAATTAAAGAAAAAATAACAGGATTGGCAGCAGTTCCTTCTTTATGGCCTAATATACTTAACCCAAAACTTTTAGATGGAAGCATTAATACAGAATTTCCATATCTAAGATATATTACAACGGCAGGAGGAACTCATGAAATGTCTCTTCTTAAAAAGTTGCATAATTTTTTTAAGAATACTGAAATAATAATTATGTATGGCCTAACTGAATCATTTAGGTCAACATTTCTTCCTTATAAAGAGCTATTTAAACGACCAAATTCTATTGGTAAAGCTGTTCCTGAAGTAGAAATTCTTGTATTAAATGAAAAGGACGAAAAATGCAGTACTGGAGAAAAAGGAGAACTTGTTCATAGAGGAGCATTTGTAACATATGGTTATTTAAACAACCCCGTTCTAAATGAGAAAAAATTTATTAAATTATATAACGGTGAGGGTTCTCTTCCTGAAATAGCAGTAAGATCAGGAGATATTGTATCATTAGATGAAGAAGGATTTATTTATTTTCATGGGCGCTCTGATATGCTTATTAAATGCAGTGGATATAGGATTAGTCCTGACGAAGTTAAGGACATCGTTATGCTGTATACAGACATTAAAAATTGTGCTGTGTTTGGACTAAAAGATCCTATTGTTGGAGAAACTGTAAATCTAGCGTATGAATCATTTACCAACAATCCTGTTAACGAAGGCGAATTAAGAAGATTCATAGCAGAATTGTTGCCTTCGTATGCAATGCCACGTTCTATGAAATTTTACTTCTGTTTACCCTTAAATCCAAATGGGAAGATTGATTTCTCATTCTTGATTAATAATCACCTCGATTAACATATATTTATGATAAAGACAACAACTATTGATTTAAAGAATTTGTGGACTGATTTGGGTATTCAAAAAGGAATGGTTATTTACTGTCATAGTTTCATTACAGCTTTGGGTCAAATTATTCCAAATCCCCAAATTATTATTGATACACTACTTGAACATATTGGTGAATCAGGCACATTAGTTATACCATCATTTTCAATGAGCCATTTTAAAGATAAAATTTACGATCCGCATGAATCTGAATCTGTTATAGGTGCTCTTGGAAATATAATAAGAAAAAGACCTGATGCAATTAGGAGTTTAGATCCAAATTTTTCAATGGTTGCCATTGGCAAAAATGCTAAATATTTAATGACAAGAGATTCTCTATTTAGTTTCGGACTAGGTAGCATTTACGAAAAAATTTTATCATTGAATCCACACGTTTTATTACTTGGTGTTGATTATACAGCTTTATCACTATTTATGCATCTAGAAAAAATTGCTGCTGTAAACTATAGATATGATAAGGTTTTTGAGGGTATAAGCCAAAATGGGGGTGAAAAATACAAAGATTCTTCCATTCATTTCGTAAGAGACTTAGAAGTTGATCCAGTAAGTGACAGAAATCGTATTGGGGCTATTATTGATAAAGACGGTGATTGCAAAAAAGTTACATATGCATATGGGGTTCATCGACTAATTCCCGCTCGAACAATTACAAAAATTGTTGCTCAAAATTTAGTAAAAGACCCATATTGTTTAATTAAAGTAAATGGAACTAAAAAATTAAAAAAGGAATCTAATTCTATTTTCTAAAATCCATTACAGTTTACATATTCATCCAGCAAAATAAATTATCATGGATTATGTTTTTTCAAATAGTAAATCATTTAATACACTTTGGGGTAATTTTGTTGAAGAAAACAATAATTCAACATATGCTTATCTTCTAAATGAACTTGACTTTATCAGGTTTTATACTAAAAGATGCAGAATTAAAGATCTATCATTTATAATCCTAGAAAAAAATAAGCCTGTTTGTATATGTCCATTATTTCTTGAAAAACATGGAGAAATCAGTTCTTTCTCAGTAGATGGTACTTATTTAAGAGCCCCTCTTTTCAGTGAAAATTTAACTGCAAAATTATTAAATAAGATTCAAAATGAATGCTTTAATAAAATCGACCAATTAGCACAAGATAATAGTGTTGATAAAGTATTATTTATGATTGATCCCTTATCTGGAACATATAAATATAATTTTTTAATAAAGTTTGGTTACCTTGATAATTCTGTAAATACATGTATTACCGATCTTAAACAAAGCGAAGATACATTATGGATGAATTTGAGAAAAAGTTATAAATCGATAATCAATAATGGGCAAAAACTATTTGAGTTTATTATTATGAATAGCAATAATTTAGACTACGATTTATTTTGTGAACATAAAAAATTACATTTTAAAGCTGCTGGAAGAGTAACAAGATCAGATGATACTTGGGATGCCCAATTTAATATGATTAAAAATAATAATGCAGTTCTAATTGGCATAAAAACAAATCAAGCTTATTTAGCCTTTGGATATTTTGTTTATCATAAAGCCAAGGCTTATTATGGTCATGCATCTGAAAATCCTGAAGTTGAAACTAAAATTCCATTTATGCACGTTATAATATGGAATGCATTGATGTATTTAAAAGAGAATAATTTCCAATTATTAGAATTAGGACATCAGCATTTTGGAAAACAATTTTTTGATTATCCATCTGTCAAAGATTTACAAATATCATTCTTTAAGAGAGGATTTGGAGGAGAGATATCACCTTTGTTTAGAGGAAGTAAATATTTCAACAATAATGTATTAAAAAACGATTTTCTTAATAATATTAATAAATTAATTTCATAGCCACCTCTATATGTTTACTTTAAATGCATTCAAAAAACATATTTTTAAAAACTATAATGAATTATATCTAAGATGTGATAAAAGAATATCATTTAACCGATTTTTTGAACTAAATGAAAACAGTGTAATTTTTGGAAACAAACAAAAAATTGCATTTAGCAGCTATTATAACGTAAGACATAAAAATAAAATGTTACTTTATGAATACCACAACAAAAAATACATTAGCCTATTTGATTTCATCCTTTCTTTAATTTTTCAGTTTATATTTCCAATATTTAAATCCATTGTAAAAATATTGTTTCAAAAAGAATTTAACGTTTTTGTGGTTAACAAATTTGCATTCAAGTCCTCTCATTTAACTTTTACAGCTGGATATGAAAGATTATTCCCCAATATTAGAAATCTTGATATTGAAGACATCAAAGGAAACTCTCAAATAATTAGACCCAATATTTTTATTCGATTAAAGATTATAGGGATTTGTTGTAGATATAATGTATTTGATAGCGAGCAAGTTTTACAGTACTTTATTTTAAATCAGTGTTTTGAAAAAATTGATTTTACAAATAAAAATTTGGTTATCGAAGAGGGGAGAAATATCAGGCAATTATGCTTATTAGATTATGCTAACAAAAAAAAAATATCCTCAACAATGAGTATCAGACATATTCCTGCTTTTGGTAGATATTGCTACGGCTTCAAGGTTGTTACATCTAACCAGATTGCTTTTGATTATTATAAAAAATACAACAAAGAAATAATACTAATTGAGAAACCATATGTATTAGATTTTAAAAAAATAACGAACACTAAAACTAATAAAATTGGGTTTTTAGTTGATATAGGAAATGCTGGATTAAATATTCAGGATAAACAATTTTTGGATAAATTCATGAATACATTATCAAAAAATAACAATCTTCATATTATTATCTCTATTCACCCTCAAGAACTAGGTGTAAATAATGAGTATTATAAAAAAGTGTTTGATAGCGAGTTCATATCATTTAAAGATGAAATATGTTTTGAAGAGTATCTTAATAAAATAGATGTTTTAGTGGGAACATATAGCACTGGCCTATATCAAGCCTTTTTAGCAAAAATCCCAGTTATTATTATTGACTTATACAATGACAAGCCAATGGAAAAGTTTGTTAATCTATCTGAAGGATTGGTAAAATACGCAACCAATGATGAGTCATTTATGAATTGTTTAAATGACTTTAATCATATGAGTTCAAAAAACATTAAAATTGCTCACCTAGCAGCGTTAAAAAATCTTGGAATAAAATCTATTATCTAATAAAACTTCATTATCGCTCTGGTTCAACAACCAGTATTTTCCACTTAAATCTTAATTAGTTTACATATAATATATGTCATCAATACAAAAAGTACTTGTCAATTCTGGAATATATGGTATTAGTAATATATTAATTAAGGGGGTTAATTTTTTTTTACTACCACTATATACAGTTTACCTTACTACTCAGGATTATGGTATTCTTTCGGTGGTTAATTCATATACCTATTTGTTTACAATAATTTTTACTTTTGGTTTATCACGTTCAACCGTACGTTTTTATTTTATATATAGGAAAAATCCAGATGATGTTAAAAAATTATGGGGTACAATAATTACGTTTATTTATACTTCCGCTCTGTTTTTTGGAATTATTTTTATATTATTCAAAAGTTTTTTAATCACCCCGTTCATTAAAAACATTGATTTTTTTCCATATATTTTTCTTGGAATGATGACAGTGTTTTTAAACCCCGCATTTGCTGTTTATCAATCAACTTTACCGGCAAGACATAAAGCTGCAAAATATGGAATTCAAAATATTTCTCGCGCAACAATAAGAATTTCAATTACATTACTATTAGTTGTTGTTATTGAACTGGGTGTTGTGGGGGTTTTATTATCTCAAGTTATAACTGCTTTTGTTTTTTTAATTTATACATTTTTTGCTTTTCGTTCAGAAATTACGTTGGGTTTTAATAAGAAAATGCTGAAAGAGACCTTGAGCTACTCTGTTCCTTTAATACCAATTTCTTTAGCAAATTGGTTCTATACTACAATTGATATTATTTTTCTAAATAATCTTAAATCAACAGCATCTGCAGGAATATATAATATTGGATTCCAACTTGGGGGTATATTACTATTAATTATAGACTCAGTCCATAGTGCATTCAAACCTTTTTTTTATGAGAGTATGGAGGAAGGGGAGTCTGGTAAAATAAAAATTATAAATTATGCCGAAGCTTTTGTGATTTTTTATGCGTTTGCTGCATTATCAATTTCATTTTGGGGGAAAGATCTATTACAATTGATGGTTACTAAAGACTTTAGAGAGGGTTGGATTGTTATTCCATTTATATCCTTTTCATTTGTTTTTTCAGGAATACAATACTTTTTTTATTATCCTGTTGAATACAGTTTAAAAGGAGCTAAATATTTAAATATTCCAACCTTTTTAAGTGCTGGGGTTAACATCGTTTTAAACTACCTTCTCATTCCTATATTTGGAATAATCGGAGCTGCACTCACAACATTAATTGCACATATAGTTTCAACCTCAATTACATTACTAATATCAACAAAGTTTGTATATATTCCATATAGGTGGGTTAAAATGTATTTGATAACAGGTGTCTTTTTTACTTTTTCTTTAATAAATTACTTTAGTAAGTACATTAATGTCGGCCTGTTATTGAGCATCAAGATAATCATAATGGGGGCTATTTTGGTTTATGTTTCTAAATCTTACAAAGAAGAAATTATATTCCTAAAAACTAAACTCATTAAAAAACAATAATAAATGAGGCTATTAATATTAACTCATTCATTACCACCCTCAGGTGGAGCACAAAAAGTAGCCTGGGAACTTGCAAAGGAATCAGCAAAAAAGTACGAAACTCATATAATTACTTATGGTAAAATTAAAGAAAAAATAATCATTGATAATGTAACTGTACATTTTCTCCCACAAGTGAAACATTCTCTTCGATTTTACCTAACGACTGGAAAGAAAGAGATCATAAAACTTTATCGAGAAATATCACCAGACATAATAAATGCTCATGGGATAACTGTGTTTTCTCACGTACTAAGAAAACAAAAGAGGGTTAAAAAAATTGCTACATTTCATCATAGCTATCCGCAATGTTACCAATGGAGCAAAATACGACAATTTAAGTTTAATTATTTTTTTAAAAAAACCATCAATAATTATGAAATTCTAACTACGGTTTCTAAACACATGCAAGAATATTTTGTAACAACATTTAAAAAGAAAGTATTATTAATAGAGAATGGATATAATGATATTGACTTTTATCTGCTCTCAAACATTAAGAGGGAGCGTAAATCAATTTTATTTGTTGGTCAATTAACTATAGCCAAAGGTGTTGATATACTTTTCAAACTTGCAAATTTACTTCCAGAATATGAATTTTATTTTGCCGGAGGTTATGGTACTCTTAAAGATTCTATTAAGTCAAAAAACATTCATTTTTTAGGATCAAAAACTGCCAATGAGTTAAATGTTCTTTATAACACCTGTGAATATTCAATTTTCCCAAGTAAATATGAAAATTTCCCTCTTGTTGGAATAGAGGCAATGTCTTGCGGATCTATTGTGATAGCATCAAACAAAGGGTTTGATCAATATATCAATAATCGAGAGAATGGTTTCATAATTAAAGAGCCTGATGAATATAAAATACTAAAGGTTTTGCTAGAAAACAAAGATATAGAAGCAATCAGAAAAAAAGCACTTGAAACAATAAAAGAATTTTCTTGGAAGCAGATTTTTGAGAGGTATTTAAAACTATACGAAAACTAATATTCAATTTTAAATTGCAACTAATTGTGTCTGAACGGATTCTTAAATCAACTGTATTAAAAGGCAACTTGAAAAATATTTCAAAGCTACAAAAATCTGCAATAGTATTCTCCCATGGAATAGGAGAAAACGCACTTGGTATAGTTAGGTCATTAGGAAGAAAAAATATTCCTATAATTTTATTTGTTATCAAGGGGTATAAGAGTGTTGTAGCTTACAGCAAATATTGCAATTTTATTTTGGAGCTTCCAGATATAAAACGTGAAATCATTTTAAATGAAATTATTTTTGTGTCCCAAAAATATATTGAAAAACCAGTATTGTTTTTCGATAACTGTCATATGGTTAATATTTTCCATAATGACAAAGAATTATTAAAACAATATTGTCATTTAACACAAGATATTGGTGATTTCACAGACAAAACTTATCAGTTTGATATTGCTAAAAAAGCAATGGTTGCAGTGCCAAAAACCTGGAAACCTGAAACATGGATTGAATTTAATGATCAAATAGTTTCGCCAAACAGACTAATTGCAAAACCGGATTTTGTATCAGGTATTAAACCATTTAAGTTGATAATTGCTAATACGGCTATCGACCTTAAAAAACAGTTAAAAAAATATGTTTCAACACCTAATGGTATATTAATTCAAGAATATATCGAGGGGACCGAAGAATCGGTTTGGGTTTCTTTAGGTTACCGTTCTAACTTAAGTGGCAAAACATATTTGATGACTGCCGTAAAACATATGATGAACCCCATTTATGGTGGCGTTATGGCAATTGGAAAAGTTATTGATAATGTTGAGGTTAAAAATGAAACGCTTAAACTTTTAAATGCGTTTGATTATAATGGAATATTTGGATTTGAGTTTAAATTATCTGCAAATGACAATTGTTATTATTATATAGAAATGAGCCCTAGAACAGAAGGATTTCATAACATAACTACTCTTGCTGGTATTGATTTACCAACGATTGCATATAACGATTTACATAAAAAACCGATTGAAATAAGCACAAAACAAACTGGCTTATACTGGTTTAATGCCAGATACGCTATTGACGCATTTATTCAATCGAAAAGTTTAAGAGTATTTGTCAAGTTAATTAAATTTGCCTTTTTAGCAAAAGAGCACCAACAATTTGCTTGGGATGATTTTAACCCTTTTATTAAAGGAACAACGTGGTATTTAGTGGGATTAATTAAAAATATTATTAATAAAACAATTAAACTATTTTATAAATGAAAAATAAATTTCATATTCTGTTGGGTGGCATTGGTGATGATGCCCATTCAGTTGGGATCAATTTAATAGCTCTAGGTTTAAAAGAAGCAGGCTATATTGTAAATAATTTAGGTATTCAGAATAGCATAAGCGATTTTTTTAGGTCAGATAGGGATTATCAAATTGTTCTTATCTCAAGTAAAAATGGGCATAGCAGTCTGTATATGAATGAATTTGGTAATGATATATTTAACCATACTTCTAAAAACACGAAGCAATTATGGTATATTGGTGGACATTTATCAATTAGTGAAAAGGATGAAACAATTGTTAGGAGATATAAAGATATGGGATTTACAAGAGTATTTCCAAATTTTATCTCGATGGATAATGTTTTAAATTATCTTAAAAAAGATATTTCTTTACTTGAAATTACACCTTCTATTAAAAAAAATATTAAGCAACAATTTTTAATTGATACAGTTATAGGAAACGTTTCCGATGCAAAATGGTCTTTAGAAAAATTAAATAAACTTAGACCAGCTGTTTTAAATTCATGGAAAACAGGTAATGACATTAATTGGAATATTATTACACAACTTCATTCATTTAGAAATAAAAATCTAAACCATGTTCAAAATGGAAGAAAGGGGATTCCCCTACTTCAACCAAGAACTGGAGTCGCTAACATCGAAGAACAAATTAAAAAACTAAATGATTTACAAGGAATTGGAATAGATGTAGCTTCAATCCAATTAGATGCATCAACAAGGGTCAAGAATTATAAAAAAGCTGAGGAAGGGGTGTATTTAAGTGATTACAAAAAGAAATCATTTTTAAATGGATTTCCAGTACCAGTTTATGGTCAAAAAGGAATTATTAAAATAATAGACTCTCTAAATATACCATTCCAAATTAGAGGGGGTGCTCCAGATCACAGATTAACTTATGAAATAGCAATTGCTGGTGGGGCAAGTGCTGTTGAAGGTGGATTTCTTTGTTATCTTTTTCCTTATGATAAAGAAACTCCACCAAGTACAAGTTTAGAAAACTGGCAATATATAGATCGATTATGTGGTTTATATTATGAACAATATGGAATCATAATAAACAGAGAATGGTTTGGGGTATTAACTGCAAACCTTATTCCTCCATCATTGGCAATCGCCATAAACGTTATTCAGACAGTATTGAGTGCTAAACAAGGTGTTAAAAGTATTTCTGTAGGTTATGCCGAACAAGGAAACCGATCACAAGATATTGCAGCAATACAGACACTAAAAGAACTAAACATCAAATACTTACACTCTGTAGGGATTTATGATGTTACTATTACAACAGTTTTTCATCAATACATGGCTGCATTTCCAAGTGACTTAGAAAAATCAGAAATGCTTATTTACAATTCTGCAATAACCGCCCAATTAGCAAATGCTGATAGAATGATGATGAAATCACCTGTCGAGGCACTAAAAATTCCTTCAACTAAAGAAAACGAATTAGGTGTTAAGATATGTAAAAAAGGGTTTTTATATGCTGGAGATATATCATATAATAAAAACCAGGTGAATATTGAGAAGACCTTTATTATTAAAGAGGTGGATTGTATAATTCAGTCGGTTTTAAAATTAGGAAATGGGAGTTTTGCAAAAGGAGCAATAGCAGCTTTTGCAAAAGGGATTCTAGATATTCCTTTTTCTCCAAGCAAATATAATCACGGAAAAGTAATATGTATTCGGGATATTAATGGTGCTATTCGATATGCAAATTTTGGAAATCTACCTTTTACTGACGAGATAAAAGATTTTAATTTGGAAAAAATTGAAGAAAGAAAAACAAAACAACGAAAAAGCTCATTATACCAAATGATAGAGGATGACTTACAAAGAATTGCTATGAATGATTTTACATCCTGGCCATTGGATAATAATTACATTATATGATATTTAAGGAAATTAATAAATATATTAAAACCCATGGATTTATTTGTTTTTTCAAGAAGTCTATAAAAATGGTTTTCTTTATTAAGAAAGCTACATTTTGGTACCGCAATTTGATGGATCCCATAGAATCAAATTTTCCTGATAACTCTGTATATTTTACCTCTGCAGATATAGAGGATATTAAAAAATTAAAAGTGGTATGGCCAATAGAACTTGGGTTACAATCAGAGGATATTTTGAATACAACAATTAAAAATAGATTCGATCAAGAAATTCCTTGTTTTTTACTGAAAAGCAGAGAAACTGAAGAAATATTTGGTGCAATATGGTGTAAGCCCTACATTCACGATATTCCATTATTAAACAATAGATTAATTCCTCGAAATCAATCTTTTGAAATTAATAATTTATTTATATCAAAAAATGCTCGAGGAATGGGGTTATCAACTCAATTACTTAATTATGCAATGATAAGAATGAGAGATGACAAAAACATGATTGTATCTTATAGTAGAATATACTCAGATAATAAATCGTCAATGTTTGTCCATAAAAAAGTTGGTTTTGTAAAATATGGATATCACAAAATTGGTTACAGATTAGGAAATAAGATTAATACTGTAATAAAAAGGGGGTAACGTATTCTATTATTTTATCAATTAATAACAGATGAGTCATTTTATATTAACAATAGATACGGAAGCGGATAACGCATGGTCGAGACCTGATAAGATTGAAATGAAGAATTTTGAAGAAATTCCAAGGTTCCAGAAGCTTTGTGAAAAGTACCAAATTATTCCTACTTATTTATTAACATACGAGTATGCAACATATCAACCTGCAATAGATTTTTTTAAAGTGAAATTAAAAGAACATAAATGTGAAATCGGTCATCATTTGCATGTTTGGACCACTCCTCCTTTCTCAAATGAAAAAAACGGAGTAGATATAGACTGGATTCAAGCCTATCAATTTGAGTTACCAAATGAACTATTTGAAAAAAAGGCTAACTCACTTCATGAAGCTATTACTAAGACCTTTGGTATAGAACCGAAAATTCACAGAGCAGGAAGATGGGGTGTTGACAACCGTACAATAGATTGGTTAAGCAATAATCAATACTTAATTGATACTTCGGTAATTCCTCGCTATAATTTATCAAGTAATTTAGGTAAAAAAATGGTGGGTAAAGATTTTTTCAGGATAGGTCAAGAACCATTTTATTGGAAGACTAAAAATACAAATGATATATTGGAAGTTCCTGTTACTGTATTTAGTAAAAATACAAATATTAAAAGCTTCACTGATATTATTCAAAGACTTTTTCCAAACAATAAAGTAGTAAGAAGTGCAATTACTAAAATTCATAAGCCAAAGATGCTTAGACCTAATCCTTCTTATCATTTTTCTTATTATTATAACACTATTAAAAATTCAAGTAAAAATAATAGACCCATTAATATGATGTTACATTCATCTGAACTGGCATATAGTTGTTCTCCTTTCACACAATCAAAAGAGAATTATGAAAAAATATGGAAAATATTAGAATACATTTTTATTGAACTAAAGAAGTATAATTATCAATCTGTTTCATCAAAAACGTTTTTTCAATTGTATAGTGAGATTTCTGTTAAAAAAAATGTCGAATAATGCTGAATACTATCTTCTTTTACATTTCCATTTTAATTATATTCTCTTTATATAATAAAGGACATTTTAATCGACTATTATTGCTTTTTTTTGTCCTCTTTAATGCAAACTTAGAATTTGTTTTCGGATCTAAAGGACAGTTTTTAGGATTATTTAGTTTTATAGAAATACTTGAATTCTTGCTAATTCTATTGCTTGTAAACAAGCGGACGGTTTTACGTGACAAATTACTAAAAAGATATATTAATACTGCCTTATTTTATATAGTTATCTCATATGTATTTGACCTTTTGTATTATTATAAGGGGCATATTATGTTGGGAGGTGATGGAAGTTATTTCATTATTGTAAAGCGGTTTTTAAAGTATTCTATTTTTATTTACCTTTTTATACTTTTAAGTAGGAATTTTAATACTAAATACGTTTACAAGCTAATAGACAAAGCAATAATTATTTTTTCCATTTTTTATTCATTTGCCAATATTATGTATTTTCCTCTTCAATCAATAGGGATTGACATGGCATATACCTCTGATGGCGCTTCGAGGACCGCTGGAATTTTTGTAGGTGGCGATGCGAATACAATATCAGCTGTTTTAGGTATGTGTTTTGGATATATTATGGCTCAGATTGAGAAAAAGAGAATGAGGTGGAATTATTATATTGCTCTGGTATTTATAATTTTGGGAATTATTCAAACAGGCTCCCGTGGTGGTTTGTTAGGAATTGTTGGAATATTTGGATTGTTCTTTTTTAGGAACAAGAGTTCATTAAGGAGTATAGGATTGTTTAGTGTTATTTTTTTAATTGTTTCTTCTATTATATATTTTTATGGAGACAACTTGATTGCTCGTTTTGGTAGCAATAATGAATATTCGGCGAATTTGGATTATGATCCAAATAAATACGGTGGAGCAAACATCCGTTTTTATAAATGGGGCATGTATTTAGATGAGTTAAAGAACAATCCCGATTTTTTAGTTATTGGTAACACACGACCAAAGTCAAACTGGATAAGATTTAATGTTCATAATGTTTTTTTAGTGATGTTATATTATGGAGGAGTGATATTTTTTATATTATATAGTATTGCTATTTTAAAAATATTTAGAATTAAAAAAAGCAATCAGCCTGGTTCGTACAACTTATTATATATTTTAATTCCATTCTTTATAATGATAATGGAATTAAACGATTGGTTTTATTTTGTTCTTCCATTTTTTATATTACACTCATATGGATATATTGAAAGGAATAAGATTTCTATAGAGAAATTGAATAACTAAAAACATTATGAGGTTACTTGAAAGATTTTTTATACTATTCAGACATATTTATATTAAATATTTAATTTATAGTGCAAATCCATATACCTTACCATCCATATACAGGAGGTATTATGGGGTTAAAATAGGAGAGGAATGCGTTTTTACTGGAAAACGAATCTCATTTGGCTCAGAACCATATTTAATAGAAATTGGCAACAAAGTCAGAATAACAGCAGATGTAAAATTTGAGACTCATGATGGAGGGGTTGGAATTTTTAGAGATGAATATCCAGGCATTAATGTATTTGGAAAAATTAAAATTGGAGATAATTCCTTTATTGGTCATGGCAGCATTATAATGTCTGGGGTTTCAATCGGTAAAAATGTAGTAATAGGAGCAGGAAGTATTGTAACAAAGAATATACCATCTAATTCATTAGCAGTAGGAATACCCGCAAAGGTGATAAAATCTATTGAAGAATATAAAGAGTCTTGTTTAAAAAAGGCTTTTTTTATCAAAAATTCAGACACAGTGAAGAGGAAAAAAGAAATATTGTCATATTTTGAATAGGATTAAAACATTATAATCATGGTACCATGATTTTAAATATTAAAAGTGAAAGAGTTGAAAACAGAGTCTTAGAATTATTAGAGGCGTATAAAATAAAAAAATATTTCTTCCTAGACAGTTCCTTTCCTATGATTTACCTTTTATCAAAATCAGGTGAAAAAAATATTGCTTTAAGATATTCTGAAATTGAGGGGATAGATACGATATTGAAAATGAGAGGTAAAGTTGAATGGGTATGGGTTGATTGCTTCACTAAATTCCCATTAGATAAAGAAACTTATAACACCTTGAGCAAACACTTCAAGCTTTGCTTGGTATCACCTGAACTTCAGGGTCATCCATATTCATATATTGATGAGTTTTCTAAAAAACTTGCAGATATGCCTTTTCATGCTATTTGCACTAAAAGAATAGATTTATGGCAAAAAAGTCTAAGCAGTAATGTATAAACTAAGCGATAAAATTGGTCAGATAGCTATTGGTATTTTTGCCACAATATTGGTGTATTCGTTTCTTACATCCATTTTATTTGGGTATTCTGGAGCGCATTGGCAAGATCAAATAAGTACGAACCAAAGATTCTTTTTGAATTTAATAAGCATTGTGAGTTCTGGAATAGTAGTTTTCCTAGGATTTAAATACAGATATTTAATTTCTCACAGATTGATTAATGTGCTTTCACAAATTAAAATTTCCATCGTCTTTATAGTTGCCTTACTATTAAGATTATTCTGGGTTCTATGGTCAGGTTGTATAGTGTCAGCAAAAAGTGAACTTTTCACAGGTTAAATTTAAGAGAGATATTTTATAATTTTATTAATCTTAAAAAGTAAAGAAAATGGCTAAGAAGAAAAGTGCAACCTCACTAATCAGTGATTTAAAAAGGAAAACAAGAAAGAGTTACAATTCCGAGGAGAAAATCAGAATTATTATTGATGGAATGCGTGGAGAGAACTCCATTGCTGAATTATGTCGTAAAGAAGGTATATCACAGGGTATTTACTACAAATGGAGTAAAGATTTTATGGAAGCAGGCAAGAAGCGATTAAATGGAGATACGCTTCGAGAGGCTAATACTACAGAAGTTAACCATTTAAAAGGCGAGAATATAACCTTAAAAGAGCTTGTTGCAGAACTTTCGTTAGAGAACAGACATTTGAAAAAAAACTTAAATGGAGAAAGTTAAAACGGAAGAAGTATATGCATTATAGTCAACGTGAGAAATACGAAATCATCCGTTTGGTAGAAGATTCTGATCTGGGAGTAATACGAACTCTTAAGGAGTTAAAAATCAATAAAACAACCTTTTATATGTGGTATAAATCATATTCAGAAATGGGGTATGATGGATTGTCCAGAAAAAGGTCTAATAGATCAGGTAGTTGGAACAGGATAAATGAGGCTGATAGAGACAAAGTGGTCGAAATCTCATTGGAAAAACCAGAATTATCATCCAGAGAATTGGCATGGTACATTACTGATAATTACAAGTATTATATTAGTGAATCAAGTGTTTACCGGATTTTAAAGTCAAATGGGTTGATTACTTCCGCTTCATTTAGAATAATGAGTGCATCAGATAGCTTTCACGATAAAACAACAGCTGTAAATCAAATGTGGCAAACTGATTTTACTTACTTCAAAATTCAAGGTTGGGGCTGGTATTATCTATCAACCATTTTAGATGATTACAGTCGTTTTATTGTCGACTGGAAGCTTTGCTCTACAATGAAAGCTGAAGATGTAAAAAACAACTTAGAAATGGCTTTAGCTAAGACAGACTTAACTAGATCCAATCCACCTAAACTATTATCTGACAATGGCTCCTGTTATATATCCAATGAACTTGCAGATTATTTGCTACTTAAGGACATGAAACATGTAAGAGGCAGACCCTTACATCCACAGACACAAGGTAAAATCGAAAGATACCATCGTTCAATGAAAAACGTGATCAAACTTGATAATTACTTTAGTCCTGGACAACTTGAAGTTAAAATGGAAGAATTTGTCAAGTATTACAATTTTGAAAGGTATCATGAATCAATACAAAATCTAACGCCGGCAGAAGTGTATTATGGCTGTGGTGATAGAAAATTGAAACAACGTAAAAGGATCAAAAACAAAACCCTAAATGAAAGAAAAAAACAATATCAGAAAAATCAATTAATTTTGTGTTAACACTCTCTTAATTTTTGACCCTAAAAGTTCAAATTTGTTTGAAGACATACAACCAATTATTTTATATAACCTTAAGGTTAGTGGTCAGTTTGACATTAAACCAATCCATGGCCAACTAGGAAATAGTTTACTTACCGGGACTTTCATCAATGGTGATGGACGAAATAAAACATGGGAAAGTAAAGAGAATCATGAATTATTAAAGAAACAAGTCAATGATTTTTTGTATTTAAAATCAGGTGCTTCAATAAAGGATTCTACTTTTAAGGCACATGAAATAAACATTGCAAAAGATAAAATATATTCTAAAATAGCACTTTCAAGAGTAATGGATTCGCCTATCGATTTTATAAAAATGGTTAGCAAATATAAAATAACAAATCTGTGGGGTATTGTTGCTGGTTTAGGTTTTTCATTAGATAGCTCGAAATTAGGTAATTATAAGAGTATTATTTGGGCATATTCAGAAATTTGGCATCGATTTTTTATTTTGTTATGTGGATTAGCTCTCTGGATTAAATTTTTCAGAAAAAGTAATATATGGGATGTAAGAAATATTTATGTAATTGCAGCCATTTTAACTACAATTTCTCATATATTTCTTGAAAGTCATCCAAGATACCATCATATGTTCCTTCCATTACTTGTAATGTATATTGGAGAATTACCTATGTTGTTTGCTAATAAAAATATAGAAATGAAAGGTGTCATTACAAACGATAAAACCTGATTGAATGAATAAGAATTGGCATTTAATATTAACACTAAAATGATTAAAATACTTTTTGCAATAGATGGCTTAAGATCAGGAGGAAAAGAAAGACGAATGCTTTCATTGGTGAAACATTTATCACTTTCAAAAGATTTTGATATTGAACTCATAGTTTTTAATGAAGAGGTGCATTATAAAGAAGTGTATAACCTTGACATTAAACTTAATTTCTTAATTAGAAAAAAATCAAAGGATTTAAAGGTTTTTAAACAATTTTATTTAATCACTAAAAATTTTAAACCCGATATTATTCATTCCTGGGATACATTATCAACATTATACGCTATTCCATCAGCTAAATTACTACATACAAAACTAATTACGAGTAAAATTACAGACGCTCCTATTAATTACAAAAAAATTTCACAATACGGAATAGCATCAGAATTATGCTTTAAGTTTTCCGATTTGACTCTCTCCAATTCCAATGCTGGGATTAATGCTTATAGAGTTTCTAAAACAAGAAGCAAAGTAATTTATAATGGATTTGATTTTGATAGACTGAAAGAATTGGAACATGACAATGTAGTAAGATTAAACTATGGAATCGGTGAAGAATATCTTGTTGGAATGGCTGCATCATTTACTAGAAATAAAGATTTTAGGACTTTCCTTGAAGCTGCAACTATTATACGTAAAGAACACAAACATATAGGCTTCATTTGTATTGGTGACGGTATATTGAGGAATGATATAGAAAATGAATTTTCTGGCAAAGGAATTTATTTTACTGGACGTGTAAATGATGTTGAGTCTTTAATGAATATTTGTGATATTGGAGTATTAATGACGAATAAAAATTTGCATGGGGAAGGGATTTCAAACTCGTTACTCGAATTTATGTCCCTTGGAAAAGCTGTTATCGCTTCTGATAATGGTGGCAATGCAGAACTTATCGAAAATGGAATATCTGGTACCATTTTAGTAGAAAATAATGCTAAAAAACTAAAGGAATTAATTGAAGATCATTCAAGCAATTCTGACTATTATAAGAGAATTGGATCTATTGCTAGGCAACGCATAGAAAATGTTTTCTCTATTGAGAAGATGGTAAGCAATTTTATCCAAACCTATAAAAGTATTATGCAATAATTTTAATAAAATAGAGTAGTGGGAAATAACACAGATTATTAAAAAAACATTATGATTGTTTATCTAATTGGCATAATCGAATACATTATGAATAGGAGGCTTTCACAAATCTTTTATTCTGATTTATATAGGTATGATGGTAAAAGTGGATTTAGAGAATTCACTAAAAGAATATTAAGAACACCAGCATTTAGATATACGTTTTTTTTTAGATTATCAAGTAACTCAAAAGGAATAAAAAAAATTATATATCATCGTTTAATATTAAGGAGAATGTCTTTTAAATATGGCTATCAAATTGAACCCGATACAATAATAGGACAGGGATTGTATTTAGGTCATCATGGTACGATAATTATTAATCCAAGAGCTATATTAGGTGACAATATTAATATAGCACCTGGTGTTGTAATTGGGAAAACAAACCGTGGAAAAAAAATGGGGGTTCCATTAATTGGAAATAATGTATGGATAGGAGCAAATTCGACAATTGTTGGAGGTATAACAATTGGGAACAATGTACTAATTGCACCCAATTGCCATGTAGACAATGATGTTGAGGATAATACAATTATTAAAGCAAATAATATTGTATGCTTTTCAAGCAAAACAGCCACTTTAGATTATATTAATAATACGATTGATGAATAAAAAAACAACTAATAGAATACTCATAATTGGCAATTATAAAAAAAACCATGGTGGTATATCCTCTCAAATAGATAGTCTATTTACCCATTTGACGGATGATAATATTTATTGCAGCATTTTTACATTAAAAAGAAACTATGTTGCAAAACTATTTATAATCATTCCCTTATTAAAAAAAGCTAAAACATATAACACTCTCCATATTCACGGATGTTCGTATTTAGGTTTTTATCCAATAATGATAGGGATTATTGCTGGATTAATATTAAAAAAAAATACAGTAGTAACTTTTCATGGGGGTGGAGCTCAGAAATTTTTAAAAAAATTAGGTTTTATTGCGATACCGATTTTGAAAAAAGCAAATACAATTACCGTGATGTCATCATTTTTAAGTGAAATATTTAAAAAATATAACTTAAAAACAAAAATTATCCCAAACATCTTGGATGTTCAGGGTCTTGCAACTGTAAATCGAAAAAATGATTTTAAAAATATTAAAATAATATCTACACGATCTCTTGAACCAATATATAATATTAATATTATTATAAATTCTTTTGCAGAAATATTAGAGATTTATCCCGATTCTCAGCTAACAATTGTAGGTGATGGGTCTCAAAAAGAAAATTTGAAGAAAATTGTCAATCAAAATAACATAAATAATATACTATTTACGGGAAGATTATCAAGGATAGAATTACATAAAAAACTTACAGTTTCAAATTTTTTTGTTTCTATCTCAAGTTTCGATAATCAACCTTTTTCAATTTTAGAAGCTTTTAATGCAATGATCCCGGTTATTGCAGGTAACGTGGGTGGTATTCCTGATATTATAACAAATGATAAAAATGGTTTCCTTTTAGAAAAAATAACATCTTCACATTTATCAAATAAAATCATAGAATTATACAGAAATTCTTCAAGCCTAAATGAAATTATTTTTAACGCAAAAGAAAGTTTAAATGGCTATAAATGGCAACATATAAGGAAATCCGTGTTGAGCACATATGAAATAAAATTATAGTAAGTAGGGGTGTTTATTATTACTCACAACTTAAATTACAAAAAGAAAGCCTTGCAACTATAGATGCATTTGATGTATTAATTTATTTAGCAGCTAAATCTTACGCTCCTGCAACATTTGATGAGACAGCAAACTTTTATTATACAAATGTATTTGGCACATTGAACGTTATGAGGCGGTGCAGAAAATATCAAGTAAAAATATTTAGACCGTTTAATATTTATGGTATTGGACAAAGGGATCACTTTTTAATTCAAATAATACTTAATCAGGCTAAGTCTGACCGAACAGAATTTATGGACTCCAGACCTAAAAGAGATTTTATATATATTGATGATATTGTGGATGCTTATGTCAAAGCAATAAATTACAGTATTAAAGGGGTAGAAGTATTTAATTTAGGATCAGGTATTAGCACTTCAATAAAAGAAGTAACAGAGATAATTTCAAAATACATTAATGAAGATTTTAAAGTTGTATTTTCAGAAGAGAGAAGAAAAAATGAAGTATTAGAAACTGTAGCAGATATAAAAAAAGTTCGAAATTCATTAAACTGGAAACCCCTAGTGTCAATAGAAGATGGTATTTCACTTATGATAAATAATATCTAGATGTCATTACGAAACCTATTTACAGAAAAGGTGATTCTCCCAATAAGTGATCTAATAACCCGTCAATCAGTTTATAGGAACATTCGATTTCTAGAGAAAAGTCAATGGTGGTCACATGAAGAAATAGATAAATATCAAAACGAAAAACTACGTAAACTTATAAAACATAGTGTTACGTCGGTTCCTTATTATAAGGAGCTTTTTGCAAGAAATAATCTTGTAATAGAAGACATTCAAACAAAAGAGGATTTGTATAAAATCCCTATTTTAACAAAGGAAGAAATTAAGAAACAAGGTATTAATAGTTTTCTCTCATCAAACTATCCAAAGAGTAAAACTCTTTCTGCTAGTTCAAGTGGTTCAACTGGAGAACCTCTTTTTTATAAAACAACTAAGGATGCTTATAGTTTAAATATTGCTGCAAACCTTAGAGGTTGGAAGTGGTCTGGTTTTAATATAGGGGATAGATATATAAAGTTAAGCCAAAATCCTCGTAATAACACTCTGAAGAAACTTCAAGATAAAATAAGTAATAATCTGTATTTAGCAACTAATCCATTAATAGATTCAAATTTTGACTATATTTTAAAAGAAATAGAAAGTTATAAACCATTGATAATTCGGTGCTATCCAGATCCGCTACTTTTTTTAGCAAGATATAAGAAAGAACACCCCGAATTCAATTATCAACCTAAATCAATTACAACTACAGGAAATACACTTTATCCAGAAATTAGAAATGAAATAGAAGAAGCATTCGGATGTAAAATATTTGATTCGTATAGTTGTGAAGGTAATTCTAATGTTTTTGAATGTGAAACTCATAATGGATATCATTCTGCTGAAGAGTATGGTATAACAGAAATATTAGATGAGTACGATAATTTAATACATCATGGTGTAGGGCGATTAATAAGCACTGACTTGTACAATTTTGCACATCCATTTATAAGATATGATACACAAGATCAAGTAGAAATTTTAGGGAAAAGTTGTTCATGTAAACGAAATTTATTATTTATAAAAAGGATATTAGGGCGTAGCAATGATATTATTAAATCTTCAACTGGCCAAAGATTCATTGTCCATAATTTTACTGGTTTTTTTCAAACAGATGATCCTAACTTAAAAAAAGCAATTAATAATTTTCAGATTGTTAAATCCTCAGATTCTAATGTTACTTTTAATTTAGTTGTAAATGAAAACTATAGCCCAGATGTAGGTGAATATATTGTTTCTTTTTGGCAAGAACAGTTAAAGTGTGAAATTAGAATTAAAATATTGGATGAAATAACCTTAACACAATCTGGTAAAAGAAAATTTATTATTAATGAAAAATAGTATAGAAATTAAAACATGTAGTCGTTGTGTTCTAGATACAAGTGTCTTGGATATTTGGTTTGATGGCCAAGGAGAATGCAAATATTGTAAAATTCATGATGAATTGGAAAAAACACATCCAATGGGTCCGGGTCTTAAGGTGAAATTGGATTTTATGATCGCTAAGATTAAAAAGGCCGGGCGAAAGAAGAAATACGATTGTATAGCAGGAGTAAGTGGTGGTCGTGACAGCACCTATACGCTTCTTATTGCAAAGCAATTGGGATTGAAGCCTTTGGCTGTACATTTTGACAATGGATGGAATTCTGATATTTCAGTTCGGAACATTAAAAAAGCATGTGAAAAACTGGATATTGATCTTTATACCGTAGTTGCTGATTGGGAGGAATTTAAAGATTTGCAGGTAGCGTTTCTGAAGTCATCCACCCCGGATGCAGATATTCCTACAGATTATGCGATTTATTCCGTTTTATATGATGTAGCCAACAGAGAAGGGGTTAAGTATATTTTAAATGGTCATTCTTTTCGCACAGAAGGTACTTCTCCCATAAGCTGGACGTATATGGATCCCCTTTATGTGCATGATGTCCATAGCAAGTTTGGGAAGATTAAAAAAATCACAAGTTTTCCCCATATGAGTGTGGCAAAGCTGCAATATTATATTTGGGCAAAAGGAATCAGAGAATTCCGCTTGATGGAATTTATCGATTACGATAAAAAGAAAGTAGATGTTGTTTTAAAGGATGAATTGGGTTGGGAATATTATGGAGGGCATCATCACGAAAATCATTATACCAAGTTTTTCCAGTCCTATTATTTGCCGCAAAAATTCAATATCGATAAAAGAAAGACTGAATTATCGGCTTTGATCCGTTCCGGACAAATCAGTCGCGAAGACGCTTTAGCCGAAATTGAGGCCAGTCCTTATCATTTTGAACAGGAAACGGTGGACTACGCCATCAATAAATTGGGGATTTCTCCAAAGGAGTGGGAAGGGATAATGAATATGCCAATAAAGTCACATGATGATTATAAAACACTTCTTCCGATGATGCATGCCTTGAGATGGCCAATAAAAATGGCAGTGGGAATGAATGTATTGCCCAAGATACTCTATCTAAAATATGCAAAGTAGAATCACCATTGTTGATTACGGAATGGGTAATCTTCGTTCTGTACAAAAAAAATTTATCCGGGTTGGGGCAAATGTTCAGGTTTCAAGGGATCCTAATATAATTTCAATGGCCGATAAATTAATTCTCCCGGGGGTTGGCCATTTTGCTAATGGCATAAAAAATTTAAAGGAATATGGTCTTTGGGAAATTCTAAATAGCAAGGTGCTTGTAGAAAAGACTCCTATTTTAGGAATTTGTTTAGGTATGCAATTGATGGCTAAAAATAGTGAGGAAGGTGATGCAGAAGGATTAGGCTGGTTTGATGCGGATGTTGTTAAATTCAGGATGAAGAATTCGTTAAAATATAAAGTTCCTCATATGGGCTGGAACAACGCTCTACTAAATAAAGAATCCCTTCTGTTTAAAGATGTACCTGATGATATTGCGTTTTATTTTGTCCATTCTTATCATATAAAATGTCATGTAGTGCAGGATATTCTTGCTACAACGGAATATGAATATCAGTTTACATCCGCCATACAAAAAGACCATATTTTCGGAACCCAGTTTCATCCTGAGAAGAGTCATGACTGGGGTGAAAAGCTTTTCGCAAATTTCGTAAAACTGTAATGCTCAAATTTATTAAAATACTATGTTTCGACCACGCGTAATTCCTATTCTTTTATTAAAAGGCTTGGGGCTTATTAAATCGGTAAAATTTAAGGATTATCGTTACATAGGAGATCCTATTAATGCCGTAAAGATTTTTAATGATCAAAAAGCAGATGAATTGGTCTTTTTAGATATATTGGCCAGTAAGGAAAAGAGAAGCATCTCTTTGGATTTTGTCAGAAAAGTGGGTGATGAAGCAAATATGCCATTTGCTGTCGGCGGCGGAATTAGAACCATACAAGATATAAAAGAGATAATCAATGCTGGGGCTGAAAAAGTAATCCTCAATACCTATGCAGCAGAAAACCCTCATTTCATTCAACAAGCATCAGAAATTTTTGGAAGTTCAACAATCGTTGTTTCTATTGATGTGAAAAAGAAACTCTTTGGTAAAAAACAAGTCTATGTTTTAGGTGGCAGTAAATCTACAGGACTTGATCCTGTTTTTTATTCAAAATTAATGGAAGAAAAAGGGGCAGGCGAAATTATTATCAACTCCATCGAAAATGATGGCTTAATGACTGGTTATGACCTGGATATGGTTCGGAACGTTTCAAAGGCAGTTACTATTCCTGTTGTCGCAGCAGGTGGGGCAGGTATTATGGAAGATTTTAGAAAAGCAGTTGAAGAATCATATGCATCTGCTGTTTCTGCAGGCTCTATGTTTGTTTATCATGGCCCCAGAAGGGCAGTTCTAATAAATTATCCCTCAAAAGAGGATATGTCAAAATTATTTTACCTATGAAAATTCTTATCGCCCTAAATCACCCTGCACACTATTTTCTGTTTAAGTATATTCTCTCAGGTTTTCGCAAGAATGGTTATGAGGTTGACATAGTTATTAGAGAAAAAGACATCTTAGAAAAAATTCTTAAAAGCGAAGGACAAGCCTACATTAAAATAAATGAAAAGAAAAAAAGGAATAAAAATGCATTTTCAGTTATTTCTAAAGGAATATTAGAATTAGTTACACAAGACATCAATCTGTACAGGCACGTTAAAAAGATTAATCCTGATTTTCTTTTAGGAACAGACATCGCAATTACTCATATTGGAAAACTGAAAAGAATTCCTTCTTTTGTTTTTAATGAGGATGATTTTGAAATTAATAAATTGTTTTGCAAAGCATCCTACTCATTTGCAGATTATATTATAGCTCCTGAATACACTTCTGTTGGATCTTTTAAAGAAAAGAAGATAGCATACAATGGTATTCAAAAGATGGCCTATTTGAATCCCAAATATTTTAAACCTGATATTGGTATTTTAGAAGAACTGAATCTTAAAAAAGAGGCAGTTTTTTTTATCATCAGGTTGGTTAGTTTAACTTCAGGTCATGATATTGAAGGAAAACACATTGGCATTGATGAAGTATTATTGTCTAGACTAATTACTTTGCTTGAGACTAAAGGGAGAGTGTTTATTACTTCCGAAGATGTTTTATCAAAAGATTTTGAGAAATATCACGTTAGAATTGCACCAAATAAAATGCATGATTTAATGTACTTCGCGAGTCTTTTTATTGGGGATAGTCAATCCATGTGTGCAGAAGCAGGTATTTTGGGGACTCCTTTTATTCGCTTTAATGATTTTGTTGGTAAAATCGAATATTTAAACGACTTAGAGAATAATTATAATTTAGGATGGGGAGTTAAAACAAACGAGCCAGAAAGAATATTCTCAATCATTAATGAATTGTTTCAAATTCCAAATTTTAAAAATCGTTGGCAGGAAAAAAAGGATAAGCTTTTCAGAGAAAAAATTGACTTAACAGCTTTTATCATTTGGCTGATTGAAAACTATCCTGAAAGCGCAAAAATCATGAAGGAAAAACCTGATGAAACACAAGCACGGTTTAGGTAAAACTAGATGTTCATGTTTTGTTTCACAGGTCAAGCCCAGACTACCATATAATTTTAAGTAAAACTATGAAAATAATCTCTGTTGTAGGCGCTCGTCCTAATTTTATGAAAATTGCCCCTTTTATTAAGGCAATTGAAAAGCATAATGCCATAACTCAGAATAAAATGGAGCATATTTTGATTCATACGGGACAGCATTACGATGATCGCATGTCTCAGGCTTTTTTTGAGGATTTGGGCATTCCCATGGCAGATATTAATTTGGGCATAGGTTCGGGTTCACATGCGGAACAGGTAGGGAATACCATGATTTCTTTTGAGAGGGTATTGGAAACAGAAAAACCGGATTGGGTAGTTGTTGTTGGGGATGTAAATGCAACTTTAGCCTGTTGTGTTGCGGCCCAAAAAATGCACATTAAAGTCTGCCATATAGAAGCCGGCCTGCGTTCGGGAAATATGAGAGAAAACAGAAAGCTTCAGCAGTGTTTAATATTTATAAAAGTGTGTAATACCGATTTAACAACCAAATGTCGCATACTTTCGTTTTACTCAGCATACTCCTTTGTTGTAGTATCGGCATTAACCATTATAAACTTCGAAATTG
>Ga0233447_1000831_pt1 | contig 30517 bp, 38 predicted proteins | sample SI_124_October20_3_FD_183014 | JGI IMG/M metagenome (GOLD analysis project Ga0233447, IMG submission 183014) | Seawater microbial communities from Saanich Inlet, British Columbia, Canada - SI_124_October2016_135_MG | ecosystem: Environmental > Aquatic > Marine > Inlet | place: Canada: British...
AGTAATGCCACGCTCAATGAGCAAATAATCCTTTAATTCTTCAAGTGCCCACGGATAACCCACTGGAATTTCAAATGGATCAATACTGCGTACTTGGCGCTGGCAATATCCAAAGACTGTTTCTAACTCATCGGCCAAATAGGCTTCCAAGTCGTACGCTAGATCGTTGTAATCGACAGTCTGAGGGTAATCAAAACCCGCAATCCAAACGTGAATCCAAACATTGTTCTGACCAGACACTACCTCGGCCTGCAGATCAACGCTCTCCTGAGCGAATGCTCCGAAAGCCACCAATACGACAACCGCTACTACATATAAGCACCTTTTCATAGAAAGGCCTCCTTTGTGTTTCGTACATATATTATAACACTATATATACTCTTTTGTCAACCTAAAACCCTTTAATATAAAGGGCTAGGCTAGTAAATATTCTATTTTTTCTTTGACATTTTGTAAGTAGTCTCTGCTGCTACCTTCCTATACCTACAATAATCACATTCTGGATCCATTGCTGGTATTTCTTTCTCTAATAAACACTTATGTAAATTTAAGATAGTTTCTTCAATCCAGTCATCATTACCAGTATATGGGATTACATCTACTTCAAATTCTATCTTCTTGTCAAATGCTTCTGTATCTGTTCTTCCGTTACAATATACAAAATAACCAGTATCGGAGACATCAAAGTCATTTCTTCTTAATAACCATTGGTAAATTTCCATTTGTCTCTTATATCCTATTTGCCAAGGAGCATCTAAATTAACTTTTCCGTCCTTAGATGTGGCCTTGTAATCAACAACATGTAATTCCCCTGCTGGATTAATCCAAACATCATCAACCGCTCCCGTAATGGTTAATCCGGTTGGTTTATGATCATAAATGACTCCCTTAAACACATCTCTCCAAGTATTCATATCTTTATGTTCAAATGGAATAGCATCTACCTTATATTCCTCCATTAAAGGATGCTTAGACTTTCCTGCTCTATGAATATCAAATTCCTTCTTAAGTAATGTATCTACTGCACTATTCAAATTAAAAGGAAATCCAGGCGGTCTTCCAATTCCTAATACTCTATCTATATAAAAACATCTTGGGCATTGTAAAAACAAATCTATCTTAGATCTACTGACTCTGAAAGGTTTACCTTCCTTATACATATTACTTCTCCTTTGTGGGTTATAGAATTTGGACATATTAACAAGTTAAATGAAATAACCCTACAATCCTCTCTTGCTCCCATTCAGCAAGATTAGATCTTTTAAGCCTGTCATTGAATTCAGCAACAGCCTTAGGGGTTTTTTCAGTAATTAATTTTATATCTGTTTGTTTACAATAATTCTCTACTTCTTCTTTGACTTTTACCATTCCATTCTCTCCTGTTCCAATTACCAAAATAGTTGGTTTCTTTTTAACTGCCATTGTAATATCTTTTAGTTCCACGACATGATGATCGTCTCTAAACCAATCATCAACTTCCCCATTCCAATCAATAATAGAATCATATTTATAATCCTTATCATTGACTGTTATTGAATTAAATTCATATTTATTTATCATATGCTTTTTTGGCAAACATTATAATCTTGTCTACCGCGTCTAATTTATTAAATTCTTCTAAGTTAACCCATTTGTATTCTGAGTGTTCATAACTTAATTTAATGTCACTATTCTCAGTATTACACTTATAGGCAATTGTTATCCAATGGTTTTTATCATATGTAATTCTAGAATGAACCTCATATGGCTCCAGAACGTCTATTTTTAGCCCTGTCTCCTCTTCTATCTCTCTTTTTATAGAATCATACAGGTCTTCTCCAAAATCTACATCTCCACCAGGAAAATCCCATTTATTAGGATTAGATGGAGCTGTATCTCCCCTCTTTATAACTAAGAATTTATCTTCGTTAAATATGATTGCTTTTTGGCTTAAACCTAATTGATCCATGCTTTTATATTAACAAATATAGCCTACTAATGAAAGAATATTCTATGCTTCAAATCATTGTCTATACAATATTGTCTTATCTCTTCTTGCAACTTAGTAAAATAGTCAGATTTTTTAAAAACGTAGATATCTTCGTATAGCGGCAACAATTCATTATGATTCTGAACGATATACTGTTTTAGGTTTCTATAGTAATTTAAATTCTCAAACCAATATTCATTCACAAAGTCTTTAGTCCTATTAATGATATCTTTCCAATCACTTAATTCAGGTAAAATCGGAGACATAAATAAAACAGTATAAATCCCATTATCATATAATTCCTTCATGGCCTTGATTCGATCTTCTTGACTAGAGGCTCCAGGCTCTATGTCTTTTAAAAAAGAACTTAAAGAAATACAAACTTTAATATTTTTAAATTGTTTAAATAAATCAATGTCTCGGGTAACAAGATTAGATTTAGTAATAATACAAATATTTGGTTCTAAAGGAATCAACTTCTCTAAAATCTGTCTAGTTAGTTTATACTTTTGTTCAATGGGTTGATATGCGTCTGTAACCGATGATATTGTTATATTCTTTCCTTTTAAATTACCCTTTATTAATTTTGGTCCATTAATCTTAATATCTACAAATTTACCCCAGTCTTCCTTATGACCAGTATATTTCTTCATAAACTGAGCATAGCAATAAATACACCCGTGAGAGCAACCAGTATAAGGATTGATAACAAAATCAGACCCGGGTAGGCCTGATTTAGTTATTATACTCTTCGCTTGTACTTCCTTATACATTACTCAATAATCTTATATTTAAAATGTTGAGTTTCGATAGGTTCCTCATCTTCCCATTCTCTTTGGTAATTAAATATTAATTCTGTCTTCCCTACTTTAGTTGGATTAAATATAAACTTCTCTAATCCCCCCACACCTACAATATCTTCTCCAACTGCTCCTGGAATAAATTCTTTTTTAGTAAAAGATAAATATTCATCATCAAAATCAATATCCCATGTATATCCAGTAGTTGGGTTGGCATCTAGAGTAATCACTATTTGATCATTAAAACCTGCAATCATATAATCTGAATCATTTTCTATACTGTCTTTCGGTGTAACGATGTAGGCGATTATTAGAATAAGTACAATTATTATAATCCACAATACTCCTTTCTTCATATCTTTAAATTAATTATTTTAGTAATCCAGACATTTGACTAGCCATGTTAGATTGTATTTTAGTCATTCCATCATTAATACAATCAACTAACGCAGATTCTTGTTCTTCTATACTTAACTCTGGGTTAAGTTGAATTGTTTCTACCATCATTTTTCCATTAAGAACAACCTTAACTCCATTTTTCTCTGTTTCTATAGATTCCTTGGATAGCTCATCACTTATTCTCTTCATTTCTCGTAATTGATTTATTTTATCAAACATATTTTCTTGTTAATTGTTTCCATTCTGTTTAATTTTAAAGATTTTGTCAAATTAAAAGAAACCGACGACCCTGGGTAGAGCCGTCGTGGTTGTGTGATCTGCAAAGTTACTGCAGATTTCCAGAATTGACTTCAACATCAGTATAACCAACATTTCCATCATAGTCTGAAACAACGAGTTCGAAGTGTGCTACTTCGTCGGCGGGAATAGTCACCACAAGTAGTGGTCCTTTAGCAAGGATTCCCCACTCCATGTATTTATAATTCATCCCCGACCAAACATACTCCTTAATGTTGCCATCTGGATCATAGGACCCAGAAGCATCGACAACATACGTTATCACTACATCGCCTTCTGTTGTTACCGATAAGGCTTGCTTGTAATTCACAAGAGGAGCCTTCTCAATTGTAGCAACAGCAACTGGAGAAACTGGTGTTTCTGCATCAAATGCAACGAACAGTCCCGACAGGCCTACAGCAATAGCCATTAAAGCAAGAAACGTAGATCTCATTTTCAATCTCCTCTGTTCAGTGTATATCTATATTATACCACAAGATATAGCATATTGTCAATATTAACCAAAAACCTCTTAATAAAGAGGCTATGTGTATCTATTGGTTATTTCTTCGGAAAATAGTATTTTTGCTTCCCTATCTCTTTTGGGAAATGATCTTGATCTTTGGCTTTTGGATCGTTGTGTGCGTATTTATAATCCTTCCCATATCCTACATCTTTCATTAAGTTAGTAACTGCATTTCTTAGATTCATAGGAACTCCATAAGCTCCTTTTTTAGCATCTTGTCTTGCCTTTAACAGTCCAGAATATGAAGCATTATCCTTAGGAGCACTAGCTAAATACGTAACTCCTTGTGCTAAATTAATCTGAGCTTCTGGAAATCCAACATATTCTACTGCATGAGCCACTGCATTAGCAATTAATAATGCTTGGGGATCAGCGTTACCTATATCTTCAGACGAGAATATTACCATTCTTCTGGCAATGAATCTTGGATTTTCCCCTGCTTCCACCATTCTGGCCAGCCAGTATAAAGCAGCATCAGGATCAGAATCTCTCATGCTCTTAATAAAAGCTGAGATTATATTATAATGTTCCTCTCCTTGTTTATCGTATCTAAGCGCATGTTTTTCTAAAACCGTAGAAATATTCTTAGAATTTATTTTTTTAATATCAATGCTAAAGAAATATTTAACTACAAATTCTAATGCATTCAACGCAGAACGTGCATCTCCATTAGCATAATTAATTAAGTGATCAATAGCATCTTTACTAATCTCTATTTTAATATTACCCAATCCCTTATCTTTGTCCTTTAGTGCTCTCTTTAATATTTTTACTATTGCCTCTTTGCCTAATGATTCAAGTATATATACAGCAGAACGAGATAATAATGGAGAAATAATTTCAAATGATGGATTTTCTGTGGTTGCTCCTATAAGAATAACTGTTCCGTCTTCTACATATGGTAATAGTGCGTCTTGTTGAGCTTTATTAAATCTATGTATCTCGTCAATAAAAAGAATTGTTTTTCTTTTCTCGTATTTCAATCTATCCTTAGCTTCGGCAATAGATTTTCTAACCTCATTAATTCCTGTTACAACTGCAGAAAATTTAGAAAAATGAGAATCTGATAGTTTGGCAATTATCTGAGCCAATGTAGTCTTACCAGATCCTGGAGGCCCCCAGAGTATTAAAGAACTCAACATGTCATTATCAATCGCCTTTCTCAAAGGATCATTTGGAGAAATTATCTTATCTTGCCCAAAATAGTCATCAAAACTCTCTGGTCGCATACGATCAGCTAAAGGAGCGTTCATTTTTAGATTTTTATCGAATAAATCTGCCATATATTAACTCTGACATATTACTTTTTAAAAGAAAAGGGCGACCATCGAATAAGGTCTCGATGGTCGCAAGAATGCATGGTCACCAAACAGTATAGGTGACAAGTCTTCCCCAGTCATACTCCTCAACCGTTGTTTCGATTCGCGAAGTAGTCCAGACTAGACCATCTCCACTGTTGAAACTGATCATTCCCGGGACGTGCCACGAAGCTCCCGCGGTAACCGCGACGGATGTTGCACACAAAAGAACAACACACAGAAGTACAAGTAATGTCTTTTTCATACGGACATAACCTCCTAACGTAATACATACACCGATTTGTATGTCTGAGTATTATAGGATAATTAAAGAAAAAAGCAAGCGCAGCACCATTGTCGGGGCTGCGCACAGTGAAGTTTACCTATTATCGAGTGATAACTCGAATCAGATCTACTTCATCTAGATTTTTGATGAGTGGCAGTGGAAGAAGGCCCGAGAAGAATTCATAGCTCTCGGGAGAATACTCTTGGACTATAGAGTGCCTTGGTACAGCAGCACTAATGTCTGAAATATCTTCTTCTGTTGGTCTATCAGCATTATTAATGCCGACAGACAATACACCCAGCATCAAAAGCAATATTGCGATTTTCATGGTTGTCTCCTTTCTCTTGGAAATATTATCCAAAGGTTCCATTCAATCCCGAAATATTCTAGGATTCCTCCTAGAAAAATAGATCTTTCGTGAAAATCTACAACCGCAACGGTCGAATCGGCTTCAGCCGAAGTACCAACACTTCCGGTAATTTCCACGTTATGACTCGGCAGAACAAATGCGACTGTTAGCGTTAACAATACAATGGTTATTCCTAACTTAACCCAAGGATCCATTCCCCCTCCATCTTGCTTTGATTATTAATATTATAACACAAAAAGATAATAATGCAAGCAGAACGCCCCCTAATAAAACTGGGGGCGCTTAGGCTGCACTATCTAAGCTTCTTGCCTGCGGAAGATTGGCACTTAGACTTGTTACACACATATCTAGTGCCTTTGGGTGTTGTAATCTTCCCAATAGCCTTGGATTTACACCGGCACTTCTTACCATTTCTCTTTTCTTTTGCGGTAAGACTTTCGACGGTTATTTTATGCATTCCTACCTCCTAGATCAAACCCTATCAAAAATAAAAGAAAAATCAAGCCGATAATTTTTCACAATTGATAAAGCGCCACTAGCTTTCACCGGTGGCGCCAAAAGATGTAAGTTCGTTGGCTCGTTTCATTGCGTATTCCCCACACCAGCGATTATCACAACATGGAACACAGTCTTCTCTAAATTCCGTTTTTCTATATGCTTCTCTGGTAGCGGGACGAACACAATGAACACAAGGTGCTTTCTCAGAGAGTTCTCGTAAAATTACCTTAGGCCTACGCATCCTAATCACCTCCTACTTAAGATTACGCCTAGGGTAATAACACGTCAATATTTTTATACTCAACATTCAATATCAGCCAAATTATAGAAAAGACCAACAAGCAAGAAAAAAAGACAATTAACAATGATATTAACTTGTCCTTATTGACTCTTCTTTTAAAATCTGTTAAATTAATCATATTATGTCAACAACTAAATCAGCAGGTTCAACAAAATTAGGTAGAGATTCAAAACCAAAATATCTTGGCGTGAAACTTTTTGGTGGACAGGCAGTTAAAACTGGAAATATAATCATCAGACAAAGAGGAACTAAGGTTGTTCCTGGAAAAAATACTAAACTAGGTAGAGATGATACAATTTATGCCATGAAAGATGGTACTATTCAATTCACTACCAAAAGAATGACAAAATTTGATGGTTCTCAAAAGAGAAAGAAAATAGTTTCTGTTGTAGAATAACTATTCCTTCTCTTCTCCTTCGATAATCAAAGTAATATTAGTCTCGAGATTATGCTCGAGATTTATTTTTATTGAGAACTCTCCAGTTTCTTTAATTGGACCTTCTAGTACTATTTGACTCTTTTTTACAGTAAAACCGTCTTCTTCTAATCTCTTGGCTATCTTTGCTTTATTAATGCTCTCAAATAGCTGTCCTTCGTCTCCTAGCTTAACTTTAAATATTACTTCTAATCCATCTAATTCTCCTGCCACTCCCTCAGCCACATGAAGCTCTTGCTCTTGCATATTAGCTTCTTGAGCTCTCATGTCTTCTAGATCCATTAAGGCTTGTTCAGTAGCTATCTTGGCTAAACCATTTGGAATTAAAAAGTTAGCTCCATAACCATCTTTAACAGTCTTAACCTCATATTTTTCCCCAATCCCATTCACTTTTTCTAATAATATTACTTTCATAGATTTTTTAATAATTCTATTGCTTTATTTAGTTGAGGATCATTTTCGTTTAGATAATCCTCTTCTGTCATTTTTATCATAATGTCTGGCTCTAGTCCAATATCATGTATTAAATCACGATTTGGCGTTAACCAGTGAGCTACAGTTACTTTTAATAGTGATCCTCCCCTAAGATGTATTGGCTCTTGTACAGATCCTTTTCCAAAAGTAGTTTCTCCTATTAATTGTACATCTTCTCTATTGTCTCGTATAGCTGCAGCTAAAATTTCAGCTCCTGAGGCACTTCCCCGATTAACCAAAACCACCGTTGGATAATCGATAAAAGTTTCACTTCCCGTGGCTTTAAACACATTTTCATTATCTCCAAAGTCTTCAATTGTTACTATATCTCCTTTCTTAATAAACCAGCCCGCTACTAATTGAGCTTGGCCCAATAGTCCTCCTGGATTACCTCTTAGATCTAATATAATCTTACTGTTATCCTCTGCTATCTCATTCACTATTTCTGAAAGGTCCGAATTGGTATTTTGAGAGAATTGATATATCTTAAGGTACGCAATGCCATTCTCTTTCATTTCATATTTAATATTGGGGATTAAAATTAATCCTCTGATAATCTCTATGTCTTTAGCTTCTGTCCATCCTTCTCTTACTATTGTCAAAACAACCGGGGTGCCTCTTTCTCCTCGTATTAATTTAACCGCCTCATCTATAGTAATATCACCCGCAAATTCATCGTCTATTTTAATAACTCTATCACCAGGCAATATTCCTGCCTTAAATGCTGGTGTTCCTTCTAGTGGAGATACCACTGTCAAATAATTATCTCGTATACCAATTTCCATTCCAACACCTTCAAATGATCCAGAAATATCACTCATGAATATTTCTGAAGCATCGGGATCAAAATAGCTAGTATATGGATCTCCTAGAGATTTAACCATTCCCCTAGCTGCGCCATACACCATTTCTTGATAATCTAGCTCTCCTGAATATTTGTTCTGTATTGTTTCCCAAACATCCCATAATAAACTAGTATCTACATCTGCTGGTATAATTTCTGATTGTAGGGGGATTTGATTGTAGCCGTAATTAAAACCAACATAGTACATGCCGACTGCTACTATTATGATAATTATTGATTTAGTGATTATTTTTACCATTTGTATATTTAATAATAAATTGTTCTACTTTTTCTAATAATTGTCTTCCCCAGTATTTTACCTGCATCCATGTGAAGATTGCAATACCTATAGATGCTATGAAAAGATTTAACCCTCTAAATATTAAACTAAATGCTACTCCGCTAGCTAGCGTTAATCCAATAGACTTAAATACATATGCTTGTACTAATTCTAGAATTCCTAGTCCAGCTGGAACAGGTGTCATGTATGAAGCATCTACCATGCTTCTAATTGCGATTAGTTTTGGAACCGATAAATTAACGCCTGAGAAGTGCATTATTAACCAATAAGAAAACAGCATTACCACTAATTCTAATATTGATAATAAGAATAATTTAAACACTCTGTCTTTGTGACTTCTAAAGAAGTCTCTCATGTTGGCCTCCACATCAGCCATGGTAGTAATATTATTCTTTATTAAACTTAATTTATCTAATTTTAATTTTTTAATAATAAAATGAAAAAAGCCTCCGGCTTCGGAGAGTTTTTTTACTTTTTTAAATAATTTATATGTAGTAAAGGCCCCAGCTATTACGATCAAGAAAGCAAAAATATGTGTTAACCACATTAAATCAATATAGGTTAATATAAAAAATAAACCCACAAAGAATACAACCACGAAAACTAACATTAAACTTAATTTTTCTAGTAAAATAGAACTTACAATATAGCTATTCTCTATCTTGGTTTCATTCTTAACTATCAAGTATCTTGCAGGTTCTCCCCCAAGCAATGCTGCTGGTGTTACATGACTGATGCTAAACCCTACCCATTTGGCAATAAATAGCGTCCAGAAGGCATTTTTACCTCGATGTTTACCTAATATAACAAACCATTTAAATGTTCCTAATATCACTAAAGAAGTAAATAATACTCCTAAAACTGCCAGTATCTCTATCAACGACAAAAGACTTAGTGCATCTGAAACAGCAGTTAACCCTACTTGTTTTAGGGTTACAGTGAAAAGAATTATTCCTGCTACCAGTAATATTAATAAGACAATTCCCTTTTTCATGTTTTTCTATTTTACCCTATATTTATAAAAAAAGAAGACCCTTCGACATAAAACTGTCGTCGGGTCGTCACAACACATATTGTCGTCACAACGCTCTAGGTAGGGCTAAAATAACGACTATACACGAGGCTAATCCGAGCATTCTTAATCCCCAGCACTTCTTCGTCATACTGATCCTCCTACATGATGAACAAAAAGAATTAAACTACCCACAAAACACGATATAGAGAGGTAAACCAACCATCTCCATTTACCCAACACCGCACGCATAATAATCCTCCTAAAAACTATTTTTAGTTTAAATATAATAAAAGAAAAAATCAAGTCCTGAAATAAAAAGCGACCGCTAGGAGTTTTCCTGGCGGTCGGTAACTGGATTCAAGATGACTTTGGGCTTCGTATTCATAGAAGGTTTTCCAGCAATTTTTCTATGCGCCTCGAGCTCATCTTCTGTAGGATCATCTATCCACCCACGTCTTATTAGGGTCCCGTAGATCAATTTAGCTTTATCTCTAGAGATCTTAATCTCTATCAGGATTGGCACTATACCATCAATTACGAAACCTCGATCTACCACAGTACCTCTGGCCCTGAGATCATCTAATAAGCCCTGATGATTTGATGAAAGTTCTTGTTGCTCTGGAATTATTCTCCGAACAACTTTTGGGGGCCTTTCCTCTTGAGCCCAAGAAGAGAGCTCTCGTTTAAACCCATTCTCCTGACATATACAGCCCTTATTATAGAATGAATTCACCTTGCCTCCTTGTGATAATTGATATATTAACAAAAAAATAACTTTTTTCAAGTTATTTCTTGTCTGTGCCTCCGACAGGAATCGAACCTGTAACTTTCGGCTTAAAAGGCCGCTACTCTACCGGTTGAGTTACGGAGGCAGTTATAATCCTTCCTCTTGTAATATCTTTAATACCTTTTTCTGGGATTTTGTCAATTTATCAGGCGTTTCAACTTCTATTCTAACATATAGATTTCCTTTTCCAATAGAAGAATATCTAGGTACTCCTTTGTTAGAAATCTTAAATACCTTACCAGTTTTTGTATTATTAGGAATCTTTAATATGGTTCTCTTTTCATTGTCCAATGTCGGAACATCAACCTCTCCACCTAAAACTAACTTAGAATATGGAATATTCAAATTAGTATAAATGTCATCTCCCTTTCTCTCAAATCTATCGTCTTTGGCTATAATTATTCTAATATATAAATCTCCTGGAATTCCTTTTTTCTTGCCAGCATTTCCTTTTCCTTGAATTCTAACTACTTGTCCCGAATCAACGCCGGCCGGGATATTAACCGTTATCTCATCTTTTTCTTTAGTCCTTCCCTCTCCCTTACAAACATTACATGGTTTCTCGGGGATATTGCCCTCTCCCTTGCATTCGGGGCAAATACTGGAATGGGAAATAGTCCCAAATACAGTCCTTTGTACTTGTTGTACTTGACCTTGTCCTCTACAAGTAGTACATTCCTTCACTTTAGTATTAGGTTCTGCTCCACCACCTTCACACCTTTGACATTCTTTAAATCTTTCAATAACAAACTTTTTTTCTACGTCTTGCAAAACTTCTTTCAATTCCAATTTAATCTCTAATTGTAAATCATCTCCTTTTCTAAAATTAGTTTTTTTCTTTCTATTAAAACCAAACATATCCTCAAATATGTCTCCGAGATTATTCACATCAAAATCTTGTTGATTAAAATTACCAAAATCAAATCCCTGCCCGTTGAAGGATGATCCAAATTGATCATATTGGGTTCTTTTCTGCTTATCACCTAAAACCTGATAAGCTTCGCTTATCTTTGCAAATTCCTTTTGTTCCCCTCCCTTATCGGGATGGTGTTTATGAGCTAATTTGCGGAAAGCTTTCTTTATCTCGTCTTGAGTTGCATTTCTATCAATCCCAAGAGTCTTATAATAATCTTCTCGCATTTATTCTTCTTTTTTGTCCTCCTCTTTAGGTTCTTCTTTAGCTTCCTCTTTTACTTCGCCCTCTTTAGGTTCTTCCTTTACTTCTCCTTCTTCAGGTTCTTTAGATTTTTGTTGATCTTGATACATTTGAGCGCCTATCTTTTGAATAAGTTTACTTAAATCATCAGATTTAGCTTTAATCTCTTCAATATTGTCAGAATCCTTAACCTTATTCAACGCCTCCATAGCGGTCTCTATCTCTTTCTTTTCTTCGTCTTTAATCTTATCTTTAGCATCATCTAAGGTTCTTTTAACTGTATATACTAAAGCGTCAGCCTGATTTTTTGCTTCGATTAAATCTTTCTTCTTTTTATCTTCTTCGGCATGAATCTCAGCATCTTTCTTTAGCTTCTCTACCTCTTCATCTGAGATGCCGCACGTTCCTTCAATCCTGATAGATTGAGTCTTATTGCTTGCCTTATCTACTGCAGATACTTGAAGAATTCCATTGGCATCTATTTCAAAACTCACTTCTACTTGAGGAACACCACGTGGTGCAGGAGGAATTCCATCCAATATGAATCTTCCTAGTGTCTTATTATCTGTAGCCATAGGCCTTTCTCCCTGCAATACCTTAATCTCTACAGATGGTTGATTTTCAACTGCTGTAGAGAAAGTTTGCTTTTTAGATGTAGGAACGGTCGTGTTCTTATTAATCAATATTGTATTAACCCCACCTAATGTTTCAATTCCTAGAGAGAGAGGAGTTACGTCTAGTAACAAAACGTCTTTCATATCTCCCTTTAATATTCCTCCTTGAATAGCAGCACCCATTGCAACTACCTCGTCAGGATTAATGTCTTTTCTAGGCTCTTTTCCAATAAGATTCTTGATCTCTTCTTGAATTTTAGGCATTCTAGTCTGACCACCTACTAATACGATCTCGTCGATTTCTGATTTATCAATTTTAGAATCTGCTAAAGCTTTTTTAACTAATTCAATCGATGTATCAATATATGATTTAACCATCTCTTCAAAATTAGCTCTTGATAGCTTATAGTTTAAATGTTTTGGACCAGAAGCGTCAGAGGTTATAAACGGAAGATTAATTTCTGTTTCCATTGCAGTTGAAAGTTCAATCTTAGCTTTTTCGCCACCTTCCTTTAATCTTTGTAATGCTAATTTATCTTGAGATAAATCAATTCCGTTATCTTGTTTAAATTTATCAACTAACCAATCAATGATTTTCTGATCAAAATCATCTCCACCCAAGTGAGTATCACCTAAGGTAGATTTCACCTCTACGGTATCTTTAGAAACCTCTAGTACTGAGATATCAAAAGTTCCGCCACCGAAATCATAAACCACGATTTGTTGATCTTCATTTTTAGTTAGTCCATAAGCCAATGCCGCAGCAGTTGGTTCGTTGATTACCCTTTTCACCTTAAATCCTGCGATCTCTCCAGCAACTTTAGTTGCTTTCCTTTGAGAATCATCAAAATATGCAGGGCAAGTAATAATAACTTCTTCTATTTTTTCTCCTAGCTTATCTTCTGCATCTTGTTTTAGTTTCTGTAAGATCATTGCGGAGATTTCTAATGGTTTGTGCCATTTCTCTCCCATCTTAATTTCTACTGAACCATCACTGGCCTCTCTAATCTCATAAGGCATTAATTTAAGATTCTTCTGTACGTCAGGATCAGAAAATTTTCTACCTATTAATCTTTTTACTGAAAAAACAGTGTGCTCTGGATTGGTAACTTGCTGTCTCTTGGCAATAACACCAACCATTCTTTCGTTGTTGCTAGTAATTGCTACTACAGACGGAGTAGTTCTTGCTCCTTCTTTATTCTCAATAATTTTTGGCTCGCCGTCTATGACAGCTGCCATTGCTGAATTGGTTGTACCCAAATCTATTCCTAATATTTTTGTCATAGTTTTTTAGTTACTTTTATTCGCGTTGGTCTAATTACTTTATTATTAAATGTATAACCTTTTTGTATAATCTCTAAAATTATTCCATCCTTATCCCCTTCTTCTGTTTCTAAAACTTCTTCGAATTCTGGATTAAATTTATCTCCCACTCTTGTATTAATTTTTTCTATTTTCTGATCAAATAAGAAACTCTCAAAATATTTCTTAATATGCAAGAAACCTTCTGTTTCTTTTGTCTTTTTAGTCTCTGCTTCAGCTCTTTCAAATAAATCAATTATTTTCAATATTTCTATTGCCCATTCTTCTATCTTATAGTCTATTAAACCTTTTAGCCTCTCTGCGTCATCTTTTTTATAGTTCAAAAAGTCTGCCTGACACCTTTGCCAACCAGATAAATATTCCTGTTCTTTTGTAGGTTTTTTTTCTTTCTTAGTCATAATTAAGTATGTTCTATTCTAGCCTAAAATTACGTTCTGTCAAGGCTATAAAAACATCTACTATACTTATAATTTTAAGGTCTTTTTAATATCTTCCGCATGCTATGGACGCTGCAGAACATGTAGTAGCATCAGCGTTATCTCTAACGTTACCATCACTATCTACACAAAAATAATCACCCGTGTTTAATAGGGTGCTAATACAATAATTAGAGTTATCGGCCTGACAATGCATCGTCAACACTCCTCCTTGACGTTCCTTAATGTCTTCTTCTAGTGATTTAAGCTGAATGCCGTAATCATTATCAGATTCGTTAAAACTATCTTGCAAGCAAACATTCTCATAAGATGAATTGTCAGCCCATATTAATTCTGCATTGATTCGAGCTTGATTGATGTCAGATTTTATGCGAGCATCATTAGCTCTTTCCATTCCCTGGTTCATAGACTTCTGAATAGAGTTCAGATCCAGTCCCAAATATATGTTGATATCCCGCACTAGTTGCCATTCGCCATCTTGCTTATTATATTCTGCCTTAAGTAATATTGTATAGTCTTCTGGACCTTCGCCAAGACCATCTCCTAATATTCGGCCTAACTGATCTTCGGGCAATTTTACAGTAGCCAATAGTCCTACCGAATCCTCGCTTCTCTCTATGTCGTAAATATCTAGATCAATATCTCCCGTAAGATTCATTGATAATTGTTCTTCCAATCCTTTTTGTAATATTTCATTAAAGTCTAATCCCACAACATCATTATCTTTTCCAGATCCTAAAAAATAGATCAGAGATATTATAGCCATTCCTATCATAGCCCCTATGATTAGAAACAGTATCATATTTATTTTCGGGTTATCTTTTTTAATTTCACTGCCAGGATACGGTTGCATATTGTTCATATTATTTGTTAATTATTTGAATAATAGCATGGATTCCAGATATCAGAAATGGAATAATGAAGCTTAGTAAAAATAAAATTATAATCCATTTAGCCCATGATGGGATTCTTCGTTCACTATTATTATCATCGTCATTATATCCAAGAGAATTTATAATTTTAAAACCTTCTTGAGTGTTACTCTCTGGAACTAAGACATCTATCAGTGTCATAAGGGCGGCTCTTCGTCCTCCATAATTCCAGGGAAAATTAGTTCCGCGAACAACAAATTTAACTGGTATTTGTTTTTTAGACAATTCAGCTTCTAATATTTCGACTTGCCATGATTGTAATGTAGCTAAATATTTAAAATCACTCTTGTCTATGTTTTTAACGCTATTTTGCTCATCTAATATTTTTTTTATTTGATTGTAGTGATGATTATAATGTTTATCATCAAATAACCACCCAAAAATATCAGGATATTGTTTAAGATTTTCCTCTCCTATCTCTTCAACGGTTTCTCTCACTTGCTTCTGATAGAAACTCCACTCTTCAATTAATTGCTCTGGAGTAAATTTTTTATAATATTTAAGTCCTTCTTTATTAAAAACGTCGTCATCCTCTGGTTTATTGTTTGTAAACCATGGTTTTTGTTTGGTTTTCCATGATTCTTTAATAATACCCGGATCATTTCTTTCCCAAGCTACCAGATGAGCAACTAATTCCTTAATAGTCCAATCATTAGTAGCCATCTTGTTCCATTGATTGGGCTTGAGTTGTTTTAATAATGATATAAAATTTGATTTCATATTATGTTACTTTATGTCGCTGCTCTTTGTATTTTCATCTATAAGTTTTCCGCTATTTCCCATAGAAGCAAACCGCACGTTAAGAGGATCATGATTCAGTCCCATTTTTATTAACTTTCTTTTATAAAAGAATCTTAGAGATGAATATAATACTATTGGCAAGACTATATAAATAATAGCTGTTTTCACCCATTCAGGAATTATATTAGATGCTGCAACAATAAAAAATATTGGTCCAATAATAAAGGAAAAAATCCAAAAGAAATATTTCAATAACGAAATAGTTAGTCGTAGCTCCGTATTTGTAACTATTTTACTCATAGACTTTTGTTAATTATCTAATTTTAATATAAAAACTCTCTATTCACAAGATTAGGAGACGAAATGATATTCGGACCTGTTTTGTATAAAAAGAAAATAAAAAACCCTTGCAACCCAAGGACTTCTGTAATTTATTGGGTAGATGGGACGACGTTAGAACCTGTTTTATATAATAGAGGCAGACCAAGTCCTGATCAAATTAATATTTTGTGCATACACCAACCAAATAGCAATCATAAGGGCTGTTATTAATAAAATCTTAAATATTGTTCTCATGATACTATTATAACTTATATAACTTAAAAAATCTTGTGGTTAAAAATTTTTGGGTGAGTGGGACGATTTTCGAACTTTTATTCTAAAATAAAAACAAAAGCCCTTGATTATAGAGGGGGCTAGCCTCAAGATTTGATATACATGATACTCTTATTTATTCCAAAGAGGATAAGAGCAAAGGAACAGAATTACGAAAAATAGAATTCCGATTAATGTTCCAACTTCTTCAGTTTCGCGCTCGCCTTGTGTCATTGATCTTGCTCGTCGATCATCATGTTTTGATATCATATCTACCTCCTAAATAAATCCTACAATAATCTTAATGTCTCGTCAATAACTAAAAATCCTTTGTTTGCAAGTGTTTTGGAAATGAAACTCGAATCCCTATTTTTCTTTATAGAAAATCTTTTCGTGACTTAAATCAAAATACTCTAGATTTTCTATTCTTATATCCTTGCTTTCTAAAACAAGAAGGAGATCCTCTATTTGTTGAGTTATATTCTTCTGGCAACTAAACACAAAATATGTATTTCCAATATGAGCGATTAAATCTTCTTTTTTAAAGCTAAAACTATCTGGTTCTAAGCGCTTATTAACTTCTTGAATCTTCTTGATTAAACTAATGCTTAGTATTTTGTCGTTCAAACTTATTTTTTCTAAAGATATGATTGGTAAGTCATAATCATTTTCTCTCGACTTAAACACTAAACCTTCCTTATCTATTAAATATTCTTTGTCCTCACTATCAATCACAACAACTGGAATTCTATCTTTTATCTTAACTAATATTTTATTAGTAAATATTTTTGTAACTTCAACTTCTTTTATATTTAAAAAATTATCTAATAAGCTTTCTTTAATATTTCGCCTGTTAATAAGAAATATTGATTTTGTGTCGAAAAATAGGCTCTTTTTTTGTAAATGAGGGTTAATTGCTTCTAGAAGCTGTTCTTCTGTATTAAATCCTTCTCCGACTATATTAATTTTAGTAACCTGAAACACTCTAGAATGAATAAAGAAAAAATAAAAAAACAATATTAAGAATACTGTTAATATCGAATACCAAAAAAAATGATTTTTAAAAATCGATTTCTTTTTTGTGTATTTCTTAGATTTAGTATACTTTCTACTCATTTAAATCCCCTTTTGATCTTACGAAAAGTTTCAACAATATAGTTCTTCCAATAGCCTGAATTAATAATATAATCCTGCGTAGATACATATTCTTCTCTTCTTCCGCCAAATCCTCTTTTAAACAAACTTAATCCATGCCACGGATGTTTTTTATCATCTGTTGGAGCAATGCCCCAAAAACTGTAATGTTTCATTCCTCTAGCTTTTGCTTCCTTAATAGCTTCCCATTGCATTAAATATGTAATTGGAGCCTTGCTTGGATAAGATGCCCCTTGATGATAAAATCCTGAATTCTGCCAATATACAATCATTGACGAAGCAATAACTTCTCCCTTATAATTCCCCTTAAAAATTAATATTTTATCGTCTTGAACAAAATTATTAAATTCATTTTTCAAATAATCTAATGAAAACGGAACAAAGCCATGTCTTTTGCCCGTTTCTAAATAAATATTATTAAATACATCAACGTCATTAATGTCCTTAGATTTAATAACCTCGATATCTAAGTCTTTCATTCCTTGCTTAATGAGATAGCGGGTTGTCTTCCGCATGTCTCGTAGCAACTCTTCTTCCTCCTTGTCTAAATCTAATATCCAACTAACTTCAGGATGTTCATGCATCGGAGCTTTTCTAAATCCCTTGAATAGCCCGCTATGCTCTTTCAGCCATATGGGACAAACTCTTATAAAACTAGCCTTTTCTTCCTTCGCTATATTTTTTAAATATTCAATGGCCACATCAACTATTTCCTGAGAAGGTTTATTGGTGACTGGTCCGTGTTCAATCATTAGGAAAGTTCCTCTTCTAGCTTTTATTTTTACAACTAAAAACACAGATATCAACCCTGTATCATATATTCCCAATGTCCATGTTTTTTTCCCAAGTTGTTCTTGAAAATTTTTCCAATTCCAAGACTGTAAAAAGGTTTTGTGCTGACATGTAGCCAAAAATCTTTCCCATTCTTGTTTATTTGTAATTTCTTTAACCTCCATTTATGGTTGTAATACTTCCTCTTCGCCTTCTATTAGGATAGTAACGCCGTCAACTTCTTCAAATTGGAGTAGTGTTTCTGTGATTTGAGCCTCTATTCCCATTATTAGACAAGAGCCACCAATAGAATCAGTTAACTCACTGCTTAAGTCAACTATAACTACGCCTTCTTCGAAAACTAACTTATTGATTTCAACGCCTGGATTAATATTAGTAAAAAATCCATCCTTAATTTCTCCCTCACTAGGTCCGTTCAATAACTCTGATACAGTCATAAACGGTATATTCTGCTCATCTTGAATAATTCTTTTAACTGGATACACTTCTCCACAATTAAATGACTCTGGATCATCTAAATTGTTTGAAAAATAAATATTCACCCTATTGTCCACCCCTGGACTAGGATAGAAAAAATAAACTAAAAACCCGACAATGATTCCCAATATAGCAACAAGTATAATAGAAGATATCTTAGACATATTTTTGTATTAATTTGTCCCCTGCCCCATTTCTTAATATTTTTTTATTTTTAAGATCTACGACGGTTGATCCTAATTTATACTTACACTCTCCTTGTACCATAAAATCAGCACTAATATCAACTTCTTTTAATGATTTAGGCGATGGTTTATTAGATATATTGGCTGATGTCGTAATAATTGGTTTTCCAAATTTTTCTATAATTTTTAAGGCAATATCATTATCTGGAATTCTAACCCCTACTGTTGGCAACCCACTAGTTATTGAATCAGAAACCTTTTTCTTTTTTAATATAAATGTAAATGGCCCTGGTAATAAATTAAACACCTTATTGTCTTCTATAACAGCTACTTGTTTAATCATATCGATACTAGAAACAGCCACAGACATTGGATTGTTAGATCTTTTCTTAATACTGATTAATTTTTCAATCGCCCTTTCATTGTTAATATCACATCCTATTCCATATACTGTGTCTGTAGGATAGATAATAACACCACCATTATTTAGCACTTCTACGGCCCTATCTATTTGATTGTAGTCATCAGGAATACTAATCAGCTTATTTCTCATTTTATGACCTCGTTTAATAGAAATATTATTTATTCCTAAATATTCTTTTAATAAATCTAAAACAGCTAAGTTTGCCTTATTATTCTTTGTATCAGCAGTTGTTTCAACTAAAAAACTATTCTTATTCCTAAGAATAACATTGTTTTTCTTTTGTTTTGGCTTTACTTTTACTTTGACTAGCATTTGTGTATGTTATAACAAAAAGCTCTTTTTTAAAAGAAAATGTGGGGGTAGAGCTGCGCCTCTACCCCCACGTTCAGATGTGCTAGGTACTAGACACTATCTGGATACTGTAGATTTCATCTTCCATCTTATTACAATCCTCTTCGCAATCATAATAGAAGAAAAGAGTTTGCAAAGACATCACTCCTTCAGTGTTGCCAACATCGATCGAAATGATGTGATCACTTTCGATAAGTGTTGGGTCATCGTCGGGAGCAGCGTTAGCCGGATGGTCGTCGAAGGATTGTGAAGTTCCGTCTGGAAGATCCGCGTAGGCTCGAAGCCTAACTGCGTTTTCAGGATAACCCTCATTTCCACGAACCACGTGAATGCCAACTTCAATAGTTGACCCAACGGGAACTTTGTCTCCAGGCAAAAAGCGAACTCCATTAATAGTGATATAGAAATCACTTGGCCCGTTCGGTTTACATACTGGCTCTGGATCTGGATCGTTCTCTACACGGAAAGTTCTCTCTTCAACAATTATCCTGGAAGGACAATCATCATCAGTGATAGTCGAGGTTATCCGATAGAGACTTCCTGCCTTACCGAGGAACTTAACTTCTCGTTCGCTGGTAGGATCGACGATAATAACACCGTCTTCTTCAATCACAGTAACAGCGTCGACAATTCCATCAGTGAAAGACTCTCCACCACAAGTATAACATGGATCGTTATCCCTTGAATTGATCTCGACAGTCATCATGCCTGAATCAACTTCAGGTGTCTGACTGTCTCTCAAGAGTGTGCCATTCAGTCGAATAGTCGTTGTCGGATCACTACAAATGATTGGATCCTCGACTTCTATCGTCATGGGAGGACAATCGTTACAATTTGAAGCTCCAAGAGCAGTCATTAGAATAACTGTGACATTGTACGTTCCTGGACTCAAATTAACGGTAAACACTGATTGAGTGGCGTTAATGAATTCCTTCACCTTGTTACCACTCATGTCATGGACCCTCACAGTTCTTCCCGTAATCGGATTAATATCGTCCGAAAAAGAATTGCTCGTGTCAATAATGACATTGCCTTTGTCGACTCTTACAAGCGGACCCAATTGTCCTGCCACTGTAAGAACCACAGTCGGTTTGCTCGGATTGTACTCGCTAGCAATATCGTCAAAATATTGCTGCCACATGCAACCACCTAATGAAAACATGATTGCTCCAGCCAACACTAGCACTAATGAAATACGCTTCCACGAACTCATTAGACACCTCCGTATCTACATTTGTTTGATTTGTATGTTAGATGAACTAACAGAATGATCTAACAATATGATATCATACTTTTCTTAATTGTCAAGGTCTTACGCCATTGACAAATATAGTATTGTTCTGTATAATAACCATGATCCAAATTAAGGAGGGATCGTCGTGAAAAACGGAAACGTTGTAGGATTACTGTTGATGTTGGTAATGATATGTTCAACTGTCGCTTTGGCAGATGTAAACATCTCTCCCAACCCCAGTCAATCCATTGCCGCTGGTACGAAGATCACTATAAGAGCCGTGTCAAATGATGTAGTGACTGAAATGGTCATCTATGAGGGCATTGAACCCATAGACCAAGGACTAGATTTTGTCACTCGCACATTCGAACCTGGTATCTATAAGGTGGTCGTAACCACGAACAAGCCCTGCGTAAGGTGCAACAACACCTACACCTTCTATTATCACGTGATCGATAAGGCAGCAACGCCCGCGATCACTGAAAAAGAAAGTGTATCAATTGAGTGTTGTAGCAATAGCCTGGTCGATATCAGCGTCGGCACCGGAATTATCGGGATTGGAACAACTAACGGGGAACATTCATTTATAAGGCCAGCATTTCAAGCAAGCCTTCTGATAAATGTAACCAGCTGGTTAACCATTCAAGGTAGCTTCTGGGGCTTTTCTATAGATGGGGATGGAGGTTATATGGAGGGTGTTGGATTTCACATAAAACCAACACCGTATCTGTTCGTTGAAGGTTCATTCAATGGCAATCTCCTACGAACCAGCATTAGCTGGAACCACTACACCTCTTCAATAGAATTTGGTGTGAAGTCTGGTCCATGGTCTCCATATTTGGAGTTTGGACACATTACACACTATTCGCCCAATGCTGGATTCTGGCTCATTGACTTCATTGGAGGTGGAGTCAAGTTCGAGAGATGTTTCTCTGAAAAACTCCTGATAGGAATTGATGGAGCAGTTAGAGGATACTCCTTTGATCACGGATGTGCCGAAGATTTGATGAATTTAGGAATCAAACTCAAAATCTACGGCGAAATCATGTTCTGAGGAGGAACCATGTCACGACGCAACAAAGCTCCGCCCTAAGGTCAAACTTAGAGCGGAGTGTTTTATTTTAAATTAAAGATTTTCTACAATTCTCTCTACTATAGAATGAGAAATGTTTATATGAGTAGGTAAATTTATAATCCTATTAGTGTAATCCTCTGCTTTCGGACATATTCCTTTGACATACATCATTTTTTCCATATTAGTGCTAGACGGAACAATTGCCGATCCATTCCATCCGTCATCTATAAAAATATATTGTTTTTTAAGTTTATTCATAAAATCTCTATTATTGCCATCAGTGATTAATGAATATCTCATATACACCTGATTATCTACTTTCTTATGCTGTAAAAACTTATCATAGCATCTAGCAATCTCTTTTCTATGACTATTTAATTTATCTATTTTTGTAAGCTGCTTCAGCCCCAAGAGTGCCAGAGCATTAGAATATCGTTTAGGGATATAAGAAGGCTTCTCGCCCTGTTTTTCAGCCTTAGAAACGGCCATAGACAAGAGTCTAGTCTTCTGAAAGAATATCATTAATAATTTTCCTATAACTATTCTATATAGAGGAATTACTAAACATTTAGTAAGTATGGGATGTAATAATTGTTGTATTATCCACCCATTCTTAGGATAATCGTAATCTTCTAGTTTGCTAGCTATTTCTGCATCATTTGTAACGGCTACTCCCCCATATACTGATGAGATTATTTTATCTCTTCCCATACTGTAGAAACTTACCTTTCCAAATGTTCCTAATTTCCTTCCATTGTATTCTCCTCCTAAACTATGCGCACAATCTTCAATTAGTATAATATTGTGTTTATCGCAAATCTCTGAGATTTTTTCTAAATTAGCTGGATTACCAAATGTATGCTGAACAATAATGGCTTTGGTATTATTATTAATTTTCTGTTCAATTAAATCAGGATTCATATTTAAAGTATCATCTATATCAATATAAACAGGTTTTAATCCTGACCATATAATTGGATTAATTAAAGCATTGCAGGTAAATCCCTGAACAATTATTTCTCCATCTTTAAAATCTAACGCTTTTAGAATCGCCAAAAATGCAGATCTGCCAGAATTATAGGACTTAACATAACTAACTCCAATATATTTTTTGAATTCATTTTCAAAAAGCTTAATAGCTTTCCCCTTTTTCCACATCCAAGGACAAAAAATCAGCATTAAAGATAATAAAATGTCATCTCTTTGAACATTCGGTGATAAACTAATAAATACGGGCCTTTTCATTGGTTTAATAGTTTAGCTTTTAATTTTTTATTAATCCTACCTTCTATAAGCACAATATCGTCATCTCCTAACTCTCCCAACTCTTTTACGATAGAATCGAAGTTCTCTAAATATTTAACCTTATTGGTGCCTCTACTTATTTCATCAAATGCTTCTTTGTTTGTGATTATTCCAAAATCGCACACTTCGTCTATTTTTTTACCAATATTATACAATATTTCTTTAGTTTCTTTTCCAAGCTCAATTAAAGATGGCATAATAATAATTTTCTTCCCTGGCCAATGCTTTAAATAATTCAAAGAATACATCACTCCGTCTGGATTAGAAGAATAGCTAGAATCAATAAACTTAATATTATTTACTCCAATCTTAAGATTCTTTCCTCCTAGGGCCTGAGATATATTCATTCCTTTAAGATCTTGCAAGGTAATGTCATATTCCATAGCCGCACACACTGCTGCCATTATATTTAACAAAGTATGTGTCCCTAGAGCATTAACAGTTAAATTAACACTATCTGTCTTAGAGTTGAGTCTAAAACTAATCATTTCTTTGTTTATCTCAATGTTGTCTGACCAAAGATCCGTATCTGTTCCTTTAATATTTTTACTAAATCCATATAACCTTTTTTTCTTAGTTTCTTTTTTATACAATTCTAATGTATTCTCATTCTCTCCATTGAATATGGCCACTCCATCATCAGGCAAGCTTTGGATTAATTCATATTTAGTCTTTATTATTGCTTCTTGTGATCCAAATAAACTAACATGTTGTTGATTAATACCAGTTAAAATTCCGATATTAGGTTGAACAAATCTACACGCTGATTTGATGCCTCCCTTAAAGTATGCTCCTATCTCTGCCACAAAAATATCATAGCTTTCATCTAGTTCATCTAAAATATATTTAGCTACAACTGGATCTGTATTTTGATGATCCTGTGTTTTAAACACCTTATACTTATGTCCTAATATTGCAGATACAATCTCTTTGGTAGATGTCTTTCCATAACTTCCCGTAATACCGACGGTTTTAATATTTAAGCTGGATCTTTTTTTAATAGCAGCTTTTATAGTTTTATTCTCTACATATTCTTTGGCGATCCTAAATGGAATTATTAATAAGCTAACTAATAATATAGAAAATACATCAAATATAACCAATGCGCTGACAGGAACAACAAACAAGGACAATAGTAATAATATCTCTAACCCTATTCCTCCAATTATTAATACAATCGTGTTCTTATTGATGACAGGATACTTAATGTTCTTTCTAACAATATGTTTTATAAACAATAAAGCGTCTAATAAATATATTAGAAGTAATGGAAAAATAGCCCACTCTGTAAAGATTAAACCTATTAGAAAAACTAATTTAGATATATTAATCGGATTAATTAACAATCGTTTCCCTTGCTTAGATCTGAATTGATCGATAAGCCTTTTTAAGAAATATTGTTTTGTCTGCCATAGCCAAAGCCAAAACAAAACTTTTTTAAAAAACACTACTATCCATAGGACTATTAATATCTCTAACATAATTCTTTAAACAATATATCTCTTATCTGCTCCGGCATAACTAAATGAGGAGAATGTCCGGAATCAACAATTATTAATTTTGTATCTTCTATTTCTTTATCCATTATCTTACCATCTTCCAGTGGGGTTGATTTGTCATATTTACCCCATATTAATAGTGTAGACAATTTAACTTCTTGCAATCTATTTCTTAGATCTTCCTTAACCACATTATTGAATATCCCTTTCATCGTTCCTTTGGCATCACAATAATCTGTACATCCTTTTAATTTATAAAATACTTTCCTGGCTGTTTTATATCCAGGAACTCCTTTCCAATAGCCAAGACCTGCTAAAAGTCCCATTACCTTATCTGTTCTTCTAATTCCGGCTGCATCCATTAAAATTAATTTCTTAATCTTCTCAGGATGACTAATAGCCATTTTTATAGAAATTCTACCTCCGAAAGAATGTCCCAATAAGTAGAATTGATCTATATTGTAATGTTTACAATATTTTATAATAAAATCTAAGTAATTATCTAAATCCCATGCTTCTGATGGTGGTGGTGTATTACCAAAACCAGGCATGTCTAATACATAAACCTTAAATTTTTCTGATAAGAAGTCTTGTAATGTGATCCATGATTTAATACTAGATCCCCATCCATGAAGAATTAAAAAAGGAGACCCTTCTCCTTTGATCCTAGTACAAACCTTCAATCCATCAATATTTATATATTCTTCCATATTAAAAAATAAACTTCTTTCCTAAATACTTTCTTAATGCTTTTGGAATTAAAACTCTCCCATCTTTTTGTTGATGGTTTTCTACTAGAGCAATAATCATTCTCGACATAGCCACTGCTGTTGCATTCAATGTATGAGCTAGTTCGTTATTTATTTTTATCTTTAATCTTCTAGATTGAAAATCTGTACAATTTGAAGCTGACATCAATTCTCTATATTTTTCCTGTGCTGGAAACCATCCTTCTACATCGTACGTACAAGCTGCCGGACGACATATATCGCCGGTGCATAAATGAACCAATCTGTAGGGGATCTCAAGCATATTCATTATTTTCTTTTCCATCTCCATTAAAAACTTGAGTTCTTTGTCTGAATCTTCGGGTTTGGCAATAATAAACATTTCTAACTTATCGAATTGATGTAATCTGAACATTCCCTTTGTGTCTTTGCCATAGCTACCTGCTTCTTCTCTAAAACAAGATGAGAAAGCTACATATCTCTTGGCTTCTTTTAAATTTTCTCCTGAATGCATGGGGGCGACAGATTGCTCTGATGTTCCAACCAAGAATAAATCATTTTTAGGCAAATAATATCTTTCGTCTAGCTCTTCTTGAGTATCAGCATGACCAGTTCCTTTCATTGCGTCCGAAGTAATCAATGTAGGAGGAATAACAATTTCAAAATTATTTTTATCTAACAAATCTAGAACCATGTTCATAATTGCAAATTCTAATTTAGCAATATCATTCTTTAGAATAACAAACCTAGCACCTGAAGTTTTAGCTGCTCTTTTCAAATCAACGTCATCCCCTGCTAATTCTGTATGATCTTTGGCTTTAAATCTAAATTCTGGTATCTTCCCTATTGTTTCAATAACTTTATTATTACTATCGTCTTTTCCAACAGGAACATCTTCAAAAGGAATATTAGGCAATGTTAGATATATTTTATCAAACTCATTTTCCACTTCTTTTAATTGAGCTTCTTTTTCCTTCAATTCAATTTTAATCTCTTTTGCCTTATCTACATTATATGGCCTTACTGAAGATATCTTATTCTTATCTTCTCTTAATGACTGAACCTCTGTAGTTAGCAACCTCTTCTTACTGTCTAAATCTACAATCTTATCAACATCACTAGAAGAAACACCTCTTCTTCCAAGGAGTTCTCTATTTTTCTCTAGATTTTCTCTTAATAGTTTAATGTCTATCATATTTTTATGGACATAATACGTCTTGCCACTCACCTAGCCCCTGTCGGGCACATTTGTATTGTCTACCGTACCAGATAACTTTCCATGATCCATCTATTTTTTCAACGTCTAATCTATGCTTAATGCCCGCCACAGAATCATCAAACTCAACGATATCTTCCCAGAGCAGACTATCTTTGTTCTTTCCTTTTAAGGTTGATACTAGTTCAGTTAAAGGAACATTCTCTGGAACAGATTCTAACCATCCTTCCCTACTCTCAAATTCTATCTTCTTGGGCGTCAAAAGAAAAATGAAAAGAATAACTAGTAATATTATAATAATTGAGATTATAATCTTTTTCATTTTTTTGGTTTCATTGTTGGAAATAGGATTATTTCCCTTAATGTCTCTGAATCTGTTAATAACGATACAAATCTATCTACTCCTAATCCAAATCCGGCTGCGGGAGGCATTCCATATTCTAATGCTTCTAAGAAGTTCTCGTCTTTTTTCATTCCTTCTTCATATCCTTGTTTCAACATCTTCTCTTGTTCTTCAAATCTTTCCCTTTGAATAATTGGATCATTTAATTCAGAAAAACCATTAGCCATTTCCCAGCCACCAATAATGGGTTGGACATTAGCTAATTTTAATTCGTCTTTTGGTTTCGCTAAAGGAAATGAACTATGTGGATGATGAATAAGGAATGTTGGTTGAATTATCTTATCTCGACAATATTTTTTGTAAATCTTATCTGCTATTTCTCCTATTCCTTCTCCTTTATCTATTTGAATTCCCATTTCCTTGGCTTTTCTAGCTAAAGCGTCAGGATGTATCTCCGCTAAGTCTATTTTAGTTTCTTTCTTAATTAATTGATAAAAATCAATTCTTTTCCATGGTGATTTAAAATCAATAGTTTTTCCTTGGAATTCAATCTTTGTAGTTTTAAATACTTTTTTCACTACATAACTAAACATCCTCTCTACTATATTCATTAGATCTTTATAGTCAGCATATGCCCAATAGAATTCTAAGGCTGTAAATTCTGGATTATGTGATTTGTCCATTCCTTCATTTCTAAAGTTTCTTCCGATTTCAAATACTTTTTCAAATCCACCAACCAATAACTCTTTCAAATAAAGCTCTGGAGCAATCCTTAAATAGAGATTCAAGTCTAAGGCATTCATTTTAGTTTTGAATGGTCTCGCTTTAGCTCCCCCATATATCGTTTGTAATATTGGGGTTTCTACCTCAATAAAGCCTTCGTCGATTAAGAAATCTCTTAAGGCTTGAACTATTTTATGTCTTAAAACAAATTTTTCTCTAACCTCTTTATTAAATAATAAGTCTAAATATCTCTTTCTAAATCTATCTTCTACATCCTGAATGCCGTGCCACTTCTCAGGTAACGGCAATAAGGATTTTGAAAGTATTTTAAAATCAATAACTAATAAGGATTTTTCTTTTTTCTTTGTTTTAAACAAATCACCTCTTACCTGTATGAAATCACCAATATCATATAGTTTAGTGAATTCCTCAAATTTCTTTTTTCCTAAATGATCTTTTTTAAAAAATAATTGAAATAAACCAGTACCATCCTCAATGTCTACAAACATAACTCCTCCATGTCCTCTTTTAGATCTAATTCGTCCAACTAAAAAAATCTCTTTCTCTAGCTTAGAGATTTTAACAAATCCTTTAATTACTTCCTGTATTTCGTGTGTTCTTCTTGCACTTAATGGATACGGATCTTTGAAGGCTTCTAATTTATCGAGCCTTGCTTTTTTTATTTCATCTATTTGTGCCATATGTTTAGATTATATGATATTTATCTGAAAAAGGAAAGAAAAACGGAGGAGCTGGTGGGCTCCTCCGTGTTATACTTCGGTCTTGTGACCTGGGCGAGAGGTCTGATTGTTTTATGCTGTCTGTGATCGCACCTTAATTCTGTCCAAGTCCCTTCTTCGAACGACATGGTTTCTCAACATCGGAAGAAGTTTTCCCTTTTTAACTCCTAGAAAATGGAACTGTGTGACAGGAACACGATTAGGTGTAATCTTGCCATGGCTAGTATCCACTCTAGTTCCAACAAGAACAACTTCAATCACTCTTTTTGACTCCTTACAACTTAGAACATTATTGAGTCTAGTTCCAAGATCGCAAGTAGTAAAACCTCGATTAGGATCAATTTCCCTGACATCATATCGACATCGCCGATATAGCCAATTAATATTGATACCCGGACCTTTGTCCACAATCACGAACAATCCCCAACGAGTCATTTCGCTCTGAAGAGTCTCGCTAATGTGCTCTCTCGGCGTAAACCCCAAATGTTGAGAATGTAATTCATGGGTAGTAGGTTTCAAGAGTCCCAGAGCCATCCTACTAACGTCGATTTCAATTGATGCATTTAAACGAAGAATTCGACGCATCCAGTCCTGAGCTCCCCACAACAGATTAGAGAATCCTTTGTGTTTGCTCTTCCACTGTTCTAGTTTATCTGCTTCAAATGAATCTAGGCTAAAATTACTAAGTTGCATGTCAATCCTTTTCTGCCCTCAACAATAGAGAGCTATTCTGTTTTAAGGTTTACAGAACGAACCTTGAGTTACTAACCTATTCTATCTCGCCCATAGAAAGTAGTCAGCGATCTAGAGATGTAATCTCCACATCGCTAACTACTTCCATTTATTAATGTACTTAACTATACCTATATTATACCATGATATATACCAACTTGTCAATGCTCAGCAAAATACCACGACAATACATCTCTCGCAGTAGGCAATACTACAGTATAGAGTTCTTGTACATTCTCAACCATTAAAGTCATAACAATCTCTGGATCGTCATATGGAGCGAACACTGTTATCCAGTTATGATAGTATCCATCTTTGGCTGCCTGAGCTGTTCCCGTCTTAGCTCCAGCTGTAACAGGCAAATTACTCAACGAAGAAGCTGTTCCATATTCTACAGTCCCCTTCATTCCGTCCATTACAATATCTAAGTTTTCCTGATCAATGGGAATTGTTCCAATCACTTCAATACCAAAATCTTCAATAACCTTTTTATCTTCAGATATAATCTTATCAACCAATCTAGGTTTTAATAATTTACCTCCATTAACCAAAGCTACAAACGAATTGTTAATCGCCAAAGGCGTAACTCCTAAAAATCCTTGCCCTATGGAAAGATTATAGGTATCACCAGGCATCCATATTGTATCTAATCTCTCTTGTTTCCAATCTCTATCGGGAACAAATCCCACCACCTCTCCCGGTAAATCAATTTCTAAATTAGTTTCCCATCCAAAATAATCTAAATATTCTTTTATTCTATCTACCCCTAATCCTTCCCATTCCTTATAGCCTCCTCCAATCGTATAGAAATAAACATTACAAGATTCAGCTATAGCCTTTCTAAGATCAACCCAGCCATGAGTTCTCCAATCATTAAATATCCAGGGCTTGTCTTCGTGCCAAGGATTTTCTACCGTTATCTTTCCGTCACAAAACATATTGTCATAATCATCAATAACACCTTCTTCAAGCGCTGCAGCCGCTATTAATGGCTTAATAATAGATCCCGTAGCGTATTTACCAGATATTACTCTATTTAAAAAAGGATTATGTGGATCATTAATTAATTTATTCCAATTCTTAGTGCTAATACCTTCAGAGAATAAATTATTATTGTAATCAGGAAAACTAGCCATAGCCAATACTCCTCCTGTCTTTGGA
>Ga0233447_1000833_pt1 | contig 30460 bp, 23 predicted proteins | sample SI_124_October20_3_FD_183014 | JGI IMG/M metagenome (GOLD analysis project Ga0233447, IMG submission 183014) | Seawater microbial communities from Saanich Inlet, British Columbia, Canada - SI_124_October2016_135_MG | ecosystem: Environmental > Aquatic > Marine > Inlet | place: Canada: British...
TCTTTCAAAAAATGAAGATAATGAATAATATGCAAGGCATAATTTTTTAGAATAGCCGTAGCTATTTCAAAAAATTATAACGCAGTCAGATTGTTTATTATCTTCTTTCCCGAAGGGGTTTTCAGAGTTTTTAGAGATGCCTTTAAACAAATTATAAAAATATCCGTTTTTTATTTTAATTAAAGTTATAAATCATTAATTTTAACTTCATTTTTAAATAATAAAATGGTCGAAACCATATTAAAGACTCAATATGCGCCTTACCAAAGAGTTTCAGAAAAAGGATTAAAGAAACAGAAAGAACTTTTTCGCACACACAATTTACTTTCAAAAGTTGCCGACTCTGTTTCAGAATCTGTTCTTGTTTTAAATATAAACCGGCAAATTATTTATGCCAATAAAAAATTTCTTAATCTTCTTGGAACCGATGACTACGATTCTGTAATTGGGAAACGCCCGGGAGAAGCTGTAAATTGTGTACATTCTTGCGTATCAGAAGGGGGTTGTGGAACCACTGAGTTTTGCCGGACCTGTGGTGCAGTAAATGCCATTTTAGATTCACAAAAAGGTTTCCAATCAGAAAAAGAATGCCGAATCCTTACTACCGAAAATGATGCCCTTGATTTGAGGGTAACTGCAACCCCTTATGAATGGGAGGGACAACAATTCACCTTTTTTGCAATTGAAGATATTGGCAACGAAAAAAGACGGGAAACGCTTGAAAAATTATTTTTTCATGACGTCTTAAATAGTGCAGGTGGAATTTCCGGGCTTTCACAAATACTTTTAGAAATAGACGACAACCCTGAATTAATTATTGATATCGCAAAAACAATAAATCGCTCAGCAGATATTTTAATCGACGAAATAAAATCGCAACGCCAATTAAACATAGCCGAACGAGGAGAACTTAAACCTGATTTTTCCAAAACAGAGACTTTAATAATTTTAAAAGAATTAACCAATATTTATTCAAAACACGAAGTAATCCAGGATAAAAAGATTTTAATCGATAGTAAAGCTGAAAATATATATACTTTTTCGGATCCAGTATTGTTACGAAGGATTATCGGCAATATGATAAAAAACGCCTTAGAGGCTTCCAACCCTGCAGGTATCGTAACAATCTCGTGCTGTAAAATTGAAGAAGCAGTTCGATTTTCAATACATAATAAATCATTCATTCCACAAAATATCCAATTACAACTTTTTAAGCGCTCATTTTCAACAAAAGGGACCGGACGGGGTATTGGAACATACAGTATGAAACTTTTTGGGGAAAAATACCTTAAAGGAAAAGTCTGGTTTGAAAGTACAACCGAAAATGGGACTACCTTTTATCTGAAAATCCCTTTATTGGAAGATATCCCAAATTGAAAGACACTTTTTCGATAGAAACATTTTGATTGTTTTGGTAATTAAAAGATTGGCAGAAATAAATCTGTTTAACATCTTTAGTAATCTGACAATACTGTTGATTTTTATAAATACCTAACCCAGATAAACTGGAAAAGACAAATCTCAAAAAACAAATAACAAATAAATTTCAATTATTAAAATATTCAAATTCTAAACTATTACTTATTATGTTTCAAGCAATTTGTAATTTGATAATTGTTATTTGTTATTTTCTGCCCAAAAAAACACAAATATTAGAAATAAGAACCAAGTAAATTGCCCACAATAAATTGCTTACTGCCAATAAACAAACTAAAGATTACAATGTACTAAAACATCCAGCAAAGCAAATCGATTTACTTATCCTACTGTTTGAGCTTTTCTCAGGAAATTAATAGTTTCAAAACCCTGAAAATTGAAAAACCAAAAACTTAAATTAGTAAGCTATTGACTTTCAACTTAATTTTTCGTAAATTATGTGCTTATTTAAATCAACTTCAATTATTAACCAAAAATCAGGAGGATAAAAAAATGTTTAAAGATTTTTTAAAAAGATTATTAGGTTGTAAAGAGGAACAAGAAAGTAATGAAAGTGTACCTGAAAATGTGCCCCAAAATGTACCCGAAGATGCAAAACCCAAAAAGACTTTCACTATCACAATTGCTGGATGTGCCGATTATCATGAAGATGACAAAGTCAAAAATTTAGAAGCCTTCGAAGATGTGGTAAACAAAAAAATTGCTAAATATATGATTGAACTTGAAAAAGAACTAAATGGTTATGATGCATTGCGGGTTGAATCGAATTTAGACAATTTTGTAATTACTGGCAATAGTAACCACAATTATCCGGAACTTATAAGATAAAAATTTGCCTTAATTGAATCAGTTATAGATTTTTTATCGGGAAGTGTGAAATGTATTCAGGAATTAATCCTTAAAAAATATATTGATCGGACACGTAGACAGTAATCTGAAATTTATGGCACAATCCATTTAAATAAAAACCACATAATAAAATCTTAGCCAAATTAACCAAAAAAACATTTTACTCATCCCTCCTCTAATTAACCCTTATTTAAAAAAGAGCGAAGAAGATTTTATGCCCCTTGGCTTGTTAAATCTCACGACCTTTTTAAAATCGGGAAAAAATCACATAAAAATTTATGAACCGAAGTTTCGTTTGATTTATAACGAAAACTACAAAAATACAGCCGCCGATATTTTAAAGGCCAAACCAAACCTGATTGGTTTTTCTACCTGGTGTATCGCCTACCCTATATCACTTTTAATTGCAAAAGCTATCAAAAGTATTGACCCCAAAGTGCCGATTATTTTTGGGGGGCCTCAAGCTTCAATCCTTGCTAACGAAACATTGGCTAACTTTCCATTTATCGACTTTGTTCTAAAAGGTGAGGCAGATTTATCGTTTCCGCTTTTTATTGAGGAATTATGGAAACCCAATCCCAACTTTGCCTCAATTTCAGGATTGGTTTATCGCGATTTAAAGGGAAATATATTAAACAACAAATTAGACAGACAAACAATAAACCTTGACAACCTTCCTTTTCCTTCTTATGATGTCGTACCAAAATCAAAAATATTTAAACTGGATGTAGGAAGGGGCTGTCCATTTAAATGCACTTATTGCTCCACTAACGATTTTTTTTCAAAAATTTACCGGGTAAAATCTGCAAATCGAATAGTCGCGGAAATGACGACTGCGTTTGAAGAAATGAAGATCACAAATTTTAGTTTTGCCCACGACATGTTTACCTTAAATAAAAAATTCATACTTGAACTTTGTAATAAACTTATAAACTTAAAAAAGGAAAATAACATAAAATTTATCTGGACCTGTTCTGCCAGGATTGACTGTGTTACCAACGAAATGTTAATTCAGATGCAAAAGGCAGGCTGCCAATCTATATTTTTTGGTATCGAAACCGGTTCGAAAAGAATTCAAAAAAGCATCAAAAAAAACCTTGATGTAAAGCGGGCATACGAACTGGCAGATTTATGCAAAAAAATTGATATTAATATGCATGCTTCTTTCATCCTTGGATTTCCTGAAGAAACAAAAACAGATGTTGAAAAAACATTACAAAGCGTTTTAAAGTTAGCCATAAATGGTGTTTTGGTCCAATCCTCCGAACTTACCTTGCTTCCCGGAACACCTCTTTATAATAAACATAAAAGCAAACTAAAATTCGACGGTAAATTTTCAAATTTTTCGCATACCATTTGTGGACAGAATGAACTACAACTGATTATTCAATATCCCGAAATCTTTAGTTCATTCTATTACCTGCCTGTAAAAACCCTTAACCGACAGGAAATATTATTTCTAAACCACCTGATTAATAAAATCAGTTATTTTAGGAATACACTGTTTTTACTTTCCAATAACATCGACGATGATATTAAATCAGCTAACATCCTTCAATTATTCAAAGATTACTTCAACATTCATAATTCCGAGAATAATAAAGAAACACCAATAGTTTCTCACTGGATAAAAATAATTAAAAGCTACATTAAACATAACAAGGCAAAAATAAATACCCCCCAGCTAAACGATGTGTTTAATTATGAATCGTACGTAGCATTACTTAAAACTTTATTTGCAAGTTGGCAACTTGTTCATCAACCAGCGAAAAAATTAAAGATATCAGATAATTTTTTAATTAAACCCACGCCTGTTTGGCAAATCCTATACACTTCGTACAATCTTGAAAAAATAGTTTCTTCCGAAAACAAATGGAAAGAAAATAAAATCGGGTACCAAAAAGGGGTTTACAAATATTTGCTGGTTGCAATTTCAGAAACTAATTGTAAAAAAATTCAAATAAACGAAAAAGAAGTGCTTCTTCTGGATAATCTTTCCGAACTTTATTTTTCGGAATTTGTAAAAAGGGTTAAATCAGTTTTGAACAAAAAAGAAACCCTTTTATGGATTAAAAAGATGAGAAAGATTGGCGTGTTGGAAACTTTAAAAGGCCCAACTAAATGAAATCAAAAAATCGAACAATATTTTTTTTAATACTTATCTGTTTTAATACTTTATCGTTTGGTAGCAATCAGATAAATATAGAATCATTAAAGGTCCTTCTTGAATCATCTAAAAATAACCCAGAACAAGATTCAGCTTTACGAAGCATCAATGGATCTCTTTTTAAACTGGAAAAAGATTCGGCACTGTATTATTGGGATTTATTAATCGATTATTGCGATGAAACAGCATATTCTTATGGGAAAGCTAATTTTTATTTAAACAAGGCAATTCGTTTAAACGAAGAAGGTGAATATTTAGAAAGTAACCATGCATTTCAGGAAAGCAAAAGTAGTTATGAAATAATTAATAATAAGCAGGGATTAGCCCGAGTTTATAATGGACTGGGGGTGCTATTTAAAAGCCTGAATAAATTTGAGCAATCGTACGAAAATTTTTTAAAAAGTGCTGAATTATTCAGGGAGCTGGAAGAAACAAAAAATGAAGGTTTTATTTACCTGAATATCGGGGGAATATTAGAGGATCGGGATTCAATAAAAAAAGCAAAAGAGTATCTCGGAAAATCAAAAAATATATTGGAAGAATTAAATGATCCTAATTTAATTAGCTGTTACATTAATTTGGGACAGGTACATTTCAAAGAAAAAAATGATTCGGCTTATTACTATTTTATCAAAAGCCACGAACTTTCAAAAAACCAGGGCGATGCAAATGATAAGTTTCTTGCCAATTATCATCTTGGGGAACATCTGCTTGAAAAAAATAATTTTTTAGAAGCAGAAACTTTATTAACTGTGGCCAACAACATAGCAAAAGACCCAAAAAATATAAATTTGATTTCGATTGAAAACAAGGCGGAATTCACAAAATTACTAAGTAACCTACATGCAAAAAAAGGAGATTATATAAATGCTTATACTTTATTAACCCAATATCTTGAATTTGAAATTGAAAACAACAGGGCACTATCGAACCTGGAGTTAAGCAGACAGGATTTTGAACTATATGAGAGAGAAACATCTTACCAGTTAAAAAGAGGGGAAAATAGATTAATTTTTACGCTGGTTGGATTATTATTCTCTATTTTGCTCATTTTCATTCTCTACCGAAGCTATAAAACCAATCAAAAAGCCAACCGCTTGTTAACCGAAATGGACGATTTAAAAACGAAATTATATTCAAACATTTCGCACGAATTGAGAACACCCCTAACTCTAATCCTTGGCCCACTGGAGCAAATGTTATCATCGGATGCCCCTAAAAAACCAACCCGCAAGCAGATTAAAATGATACGCAAAAATGCAAACAACGTTTTAACACTGGTAAACCAAATGCTCGATCTGGCAAAAATTGATGCAAAAAAATTAAAATTAAACCTTTTTGAATACGACCTAATTAAATTTATCAGGATTCGACTTGGCAACTTTACTACAATGGCCGATCAAAAAAACATAACATTCAACCTTTACTTGCCCGATAAAAAACATATTCATTTTTTTGATGGCTCGAAACTTGAAAAAATTATTAATAACCTTTTGTCGAATGCAATTAAATTTACCCCGCAGAACGGTCAGGTTTCGTGTCATATAAATATTACACATCCTAAAACCCTCGAAATGCTTGTTGAAGATTCCGGGAAAGGGATTCCTAAAAATGAACTAAATAAAATATTCGACCGCTTTCATCAGGTAGCGGATTCTGATAATTTCCAACAACCCGGAACCGGAATTGGCCTGGCACTGACCAAAGAACTCATAAAAATGATGCATGGAACAATAAAAGTTGAAAGTGCCTTAAACAGGGGGACAAAATTCAAAATCAGAATTCCTCTCGGAAAAGAACATCTTAACAGCGATGAGTATGTTTTGGTAAATTCAAATAAACCAGTAAATACCGAAATTTATGAAGAAATTGACGAAGAATCCGAAAATACAGAAAAGTTTACATCAGATGTAAGTAAACCCGATTTTCCTAAGATACTTATTGTTGAAGACCATCAGGAAATAAGGGAATTTATTAAAGAAAATTTAAAAGATTTATACACAGTAGAGTTAGCTGAAAACGGAAAGATTGGATTAACAAAAGCAATAGAAAGTCTTCCCGACCTGGTTATCACAGATTTAATGATGCCCGAAATGAATGGCAATGAATTATGCGAAAAACTTAAATCTGATGAAAAAACAGGTCATATTCCAGTTATCGTATTAACCGCTTTAACAGGGGAAAAAATTAAACTTGAAAGCCTGGAAACGGGTGCCGACGCATATTTGTCTAAACCATTTAATATAAATGAATTGCAAATACGGATTAAAAACCTGATCGGGCAAAGAAAAAAACTCCGCGAACGCTATACACAAAACATTTACCTTGAACCCAAAGACATAGCAATAACTTCGGCTGATGAAAAATTTTTAAACAAAGCAATGGACATTATTGAAGAAAACATTGGAAATGCCGATTTTGAAGTTCAGCAATTTCAAGACAAAATGTTCATGAGCAGGATGCAATTGTACAGAAAAATTAAAGCGCTGACGAATCAAAATCCATCAGAATTTATCAGAACAATAAGGTTAAAAAGGGCTGCAAGTTTAATGGATAAAAAATTCGGCAACATTGCTCAAATAACCTATGAAGTTGGATTCAACAACCCCTCTTATTTTGCAAAATGTTTTAAAGAATTATTCGGGAAATTACCCTCGGAATACATGCAAAAAAATCAAAAATAATTTATTCTCTCTTCGTTTTACTTTTACCCTAAAAAACGTTAAAACATCAAAATGTTACATCTGTTTCATCATTTGTGCATTCAGTGGTAGATTAAAATAAATTAACTTAAAATGTAATGTTAATCCGCCAAATCCCTTGCTGCTATTGGGACTTCAATGGTAGATTTCGGGCGTGCCACTTCCATATATTTACAATACAAAATTATTCGGGCAAAAATTATTTTAATTGTAAACAGGAGGAAAGAAAAATGGAAGCACAAGTAGGAACATCACAAAAAATACATACTTCTCAATTTAATATGGTAGGATTGTTTTATGACCCAAATGATTATTACGGGATTTTACGCGAATGTCCGGTTCACAGCAGATCAACAAACTGCCCTATTAAAAACAAGGGTCAAATGTCGTTTAAAGAAAAATTAAATTGGTTTGATGGCTTAAGTCGGACTGAAAAATGTTCAATTGTAAATCATCATATCAAATGTTCCAATAAAAGGGCCTGCAATAGGAAAGTTGAGGAATTTGATTTTGGTTTTCACTTTTAACCAAAATAATATGTGTCACCGCTTAAAAATATCTAATACTGATTTGACAACAAAATGTTAGGCAATTCAAATTTGGCAGCAATCCTATATCACTGTAAATATGTTTATTGAAATTACATCACTTCGTTTGCATATCATTTTTGTAATAAGTTTTTGCCATATGTTAAAGATAAAGGTTGGCTGCTAATTATCTCTGTTTTCATGGAGCTTTAAATCCGCTCCAGCACAGGGAATCAAAATATAACTTACGGAATTCCGATGCTAAATAAAGATTTAGGGAGGTTTCTATTCTGATTTAAGCTCTTTATAAATCAACAATAATCCCCAAACTTCCTGAAATTAAGTTTTGAACTCCCGGATTTTCAATATTACTGTTATTTGGCTCAAACCAAGTGTGTGAAATTCCGATTGCTCCAACTACCCTAAAATAATTCAGCAAAGTAGTATTTCGAACTTTTTTATCAAACTTCAATTCAGAAAAATAAGTGTAATCATAAAAGCCGTCGTTGGTAAAATCTAACTCCGGGTATAATAGACCATCGCCTATTTGATAGCGAAAAACATCACCAAAAATCTGATAATTATCACTTGCCAAATCATTTGTTCCGTGAATAATAAATCTGTTTTTCAAAGAAATTGTTAAATCTGGAATTGCAATATTTACAAAATCAAATTTTATCTCGCCCGAATTAGGAGGAAGGTAAAAACCAAGATTTGCTCCATCGTGTGTATAAGTCATATCAACAGGGCGACCATCACCAAATGTATTAAAATTGCTTTCCGGATAATGAGTATAAACAAAAGGAGTGGTTCTGGAGTAACCGAGTTCCACCTGAGTTCCGGAAATAAGGTGACTTAATAAATTTGTTCTCCACCCAATTTGCCAGGCATAACGGTTCACCGGAATTTTTAACAAATTGCCTTCTTCCAAAAAACTAAAAACATCAACAATTGTGCTAAACCATAGCTTCCCTAAAACGTAATTTTTAAATGACGCATTTAGACTAAAAGATAAATTATCATAATCTCCAATATCTTGTTGGGTAAAATAGGGAAACATTAGGGGCATTAAATAAGCCAATTCAAGCCTTTTCGACCAAATATTTCCACCGGTGGCCGAAAATTGAAAATTCCGAAAAAGGTTTAACTCCAACATATGCAGGCTAAGCATTTTTTGCACATGACCCAGGTCATACTCATAAACACTGTTCTTATAACGATCAAATTTGCTTTCATAAGCAAAAAGCGAACCGACAACGTATGAATAGCGCATCCAGGAAGTAGGTTCCAGAAATATATCGACTCCAGGGAAACGGCGTGCACTTTTTGAAAGGTTTAAATTATCGTCTGAATATCCAAAAGATCTTCGTTGATTATGAAAACTTACTTTTAATTTATCATTAAACCAGGACCCGCTTATTTCAGTGTGATAAATAAAAACCGGGACAATTTTTTCTTGAATAACTGATCCATTATCAATTCTGGTATTGGTTTCAATACGGTTCCACATTGTTTCATAATCAAACTGATACGGATGAAATGAATATCCCATTGACAAATATGGGAGGTTAATCTTGCCATCTTTTACATAACTGTTAAAAAATATATCTGGCGAAAATCTTTCAGCAGCAATTCCGAGTCCAGCAAAAAAAGATAGTTTTTTACCAAAATCACCAGCAATAAAAGGTTCTGCCATCGAAGAAAAAGACCACGACGAATTATCCCCTTTACTAACTTTTCCTGATAAATTTGCTCCCGCACCAAATATTCCGTAAATATTATCCCTTTCTTCCTCCTTAATTACCAGCCCGTTAACCGGTTGACTTAAATCATCGATAAAACTCAAAACAACTTTCTTTTGTTTTTCTATTAGTGTGGTAGCATTCAAAATAAAGTTGAGCTTTTTTAAAACAAAAATCTTAGAGTATGGACGAGCCAAAGGCAAAAACTTTAAAACACCACCCGCTTCATAATAATCAAGCAAGCGGTAAACATTATTATCTAACGGAACCAATTTATTTGGAAGATTTATTGATAATTTCTCAACGACATTTTGATCTTCATTAGCCTTAAGTTTAACATTAAAGGTTTGTGCAAAAACAAAGTTAGTTAACAGACAAAATAATAGAACTACAATCGAACCTTTCTTGTTTTTCATATTCATTTGTTATATTATCTGCCCAATTAATAATTTACTAAAGTTTCGCAGTTATCAAATATGCTGATAATAAGATAATTAAGTTAATAAAAAGCAGCATGCAGGTTTTTCTAAGACCCAATTTTCAGTAGGTTAGAATTGAATCCAAAATTCAAAAAACATGCTACACAACAAAGATATCAATAAGATTTGGGAATTAAAAAAACGGATTTACCCAAGGTTGTCTCGAACAGGAAGTTATTTTAAGCTCTTTGAAATGATTTTCATTTTCGGCTATGGGGATTGAGTATTGAAGTAGTGCGGGCAGTTGCAGCAAAAAAAAAGAAACCGACCAGATACAATTATTTGAAAGGATAATTAATTAACATTAGGTTTATGAAAAAATTGCATGGCTGGTTTATAAAAACGAAAAAAATAGAAAGGCGGCATAATCGAAAATGGGAAACATAAAATATTTAAATCAAGTACGAAACATGAAGTAAATTAGTACACAAACAAGAGTTTTCTTTTCTAGCCAATAAATAATTATTTGTTGCGGAACTTACGTTATAAAATCAAGTAAAAAGGGATAAATACGCCAGACAAAATTAGATTTTACATTTTTAAAATTATATTCAGAAAGCACTAATTTACAGCACAATAACAACATTTTTTTCATTCTTTTGAATATTGCGGTTCTATTCACTAATAAATCATAACTGATCAATTCAATAACTTTATTTATCTTGCTTCAACATTTTACCAACTTCAAATTATAAAAATGGAAAGCGAAATAAAATTAGCTGTTCTCATTGACGGCGACAATATCCCTTCGGCTTATGTAAAAGAGATGATGGAAGAAATTGCCAAATATGGAAACCCGACAATTAAACGAATTTATGGCGATTGGACAAAACCCACTCTAACAAAATGGAAAAACCTTTTGCTCGAAAATGCCATAACCCCAATTCAGCAATATGGTTACACCACCGGAAAAAATGCCACCGATTCAGCAATGATAATTGATGCCATGGACATTTTATACAGCGAAAAGGTTAATGGTTTTTGCCTGGTTTCCAGCGATAGTGATTTTACAAAACTTGCAACCCGCTTACGCGAAGCTGGCATGAACGTAATTGGTATTGGCGAAAAAAAAACCCCCGAACCATTTATAGTTGCATGCGACAGATTTATTTACATTGAAATTCTTCGAAACCGTTCGAAAGAAACTGAAAGTAGTATTGCCCCCGACAAAACAGACAAAAAAAGTGGTGTTGATAAAATTACACCCAAAGTAATTAAATTAATCTCAACAACTATTTCCGATTTAGCCGACGACGATGGCTGGGCATTCCTTGGCGATGTGGGTAGCCTTTTACAAAAAAAACAACCCAATTTCGATTCAAGAAATTATGGTTTTGAAAAACTTACCCCGTTAATAAACTCCATTGGAAAGTACGAAATCGACCAACGCGAAAGTTATAAAGGCAAATTCAAATTGATTTACGTAAGGAATAAACGAAGGTAATTTTAAAAATAACAAGGGCATCGATATTTGTAACCAAACCTATATAAACTGAAAAGACAAATCTCAAAAAAACAAATAAGTTCCAATTTTTTAAATATTCAAATGCTAAACTATTCCTTATTATGTTTCAAGCAATTTGTAATTTTGGTTTTTGTGATCTATGAAGCAATTGCATACAGGTTTGAAATTTGGTAATTGTTAATTGTTATTTTCTGTCAAAAAAACACAGCCTCGTTGTATCGGGGAATATTAGAAATAAAATATTAAAACTAACGTGAGTTCAACCTAAAAGAAACAAATAACGCTTAGAACATTAACAATTTAGTTTATACGGGTGAGTCAAAATTCCGTAAATCGTGCTAATTAGCTGCTATGAAAAAACGCTAAGATTTATTTTGACATGATTTTTCTTTGCTTCGTTTCTTTTCATCTAGGAAAAGAAATGCAGTGGGGTTTGGGGCAAAGCCCCATTCAGTCAGATAACCAGTCAGTTAAATTTGTATATAATGAACTTAGATAAAAATTCTTACATCGAACTCACGTTAAAACTAAATAAACTAAAATGAATTACAGACATTCTTTTACATTGTTCTGCGGCTTTATTTTTTTAACATTGTTTGCATTTTCCCAGAAATCAGATATCGAAATTCTTCGAAAAAACTTACTCTACGATGCATTAATTAATCGTGGTTTTCAACCGCGGATAGAAAGATACATTACACCTGATTATGGCAAAGCATCTGAATATTTAGCAAACTTTACTCCGGAAGGGAGTTGGAAAGATGTTGATTACACCGACCGCGATAACAACTGGGATCCATTGCACCATCTCGATCGGGTTTTGGTTTTAGCTTTTAATTTTATGACCGACACTTCGCAATTTTATCAAAATAAGGAACTGTTGGCCGGGATCGAAAAATCGATTGAATTCTGGTATAAAACAAATCCGGAATGCGACAACTGGTACAAAAACCGAATTGCCAAACAGTTTTATTTTAATGTAATTGCTTTGCTTTTGGAAGGTAATATCGATAAGAATTTGCATTCCAAAATGGTAAACGATTTAACCGAAAATCCAACAATGACCGGCTCGAACCGGACACTTTTAGCAACTTCAACTTTCTACAAAGGAGTTTTGGAAAATAACCCGGAAATGATAAAACTGGGAGTTTCGGGAGTAACAGACCAAATTCTGATTTCAACAAAAGAAGGAGTTCAACCAGATTACAGTTTTCATCAGCACGGTCATTTTATTTATAACGGAAGTTATGGTTTTAATTATTTACGCGAATCTATTTGGCTGGCAACAATTGTCAACAACACCGAATTTGCTTTTTCGCAAAAACACATTAAAATCTTGCGCGACTATTTTCTGGAAGGAACGCGCTGGATGATTCGTGGCGGGTTGATCGATTACAATGTTCGTGGCAGGCAAGTTGGCCGCAGCGATGCCATGAAATTATATGCCAACTTATTAATCCCGATTTTAAATCATTTAATAATTACCGACCCCGAATATCAGATTGAATACAAAAAATCGATTGAAAAAATTGAAAAACAACTTCCGCAAAATACATTTGGAAATAAACATTTTTGGCGATCGGATTACACAATTCATCACCGCGAGAAATATTCAACATCATTAAAAATGTGTTCTGAACGAACTGTTGGAATAGAACTAAATATGAATTCTGAAAACAAACTGGGCTACTGGCTTCCGTACGGATTAACCTACATTTACAGAAATGGAAACGAATACGATGGTATTTTTCCAGCCTGGAATTGGGCACGGTTGCCGGGTGTTACAAACCCTCATATTGAAATTGAAGAATTGGGAAAAGGAAAAAAATATACGCAACAAACTTCGTTTGTAGGTGGTGTGCGCAATGGGAAATATGGCATTTCGGCAATGGATTTTGCAAAAGATAAAACCTCAGCAAGAAAAGCCTGGTTTTGGTTCGACGATGAATGGCTTGCTTTAGGCGCCGGAATCGAATCGGAACACGACTCGACAATTGTTACAGGAATTAATCAAGCGTTACGAAAAGGCAAGATTTTGGTTGACGGAAAATTCCCGATAAAAAACCGAGAGACTTTGCAAAACCCAAAATGGATATTACACGATAGTATTGGATACATTTTCCAAAATGAAAAAAAGGTTGAGTTTTCAGGAGGAACACAAAACGGAAATATGCAACGATTTTGCGGACTTGGGAAAGATACTGTTTATTCGTACCCGGTTTTTTCGCTTTGGTTTAACCATGGAATAAAACCCAAAAATGAAACCTACGAATATATTGTAGTTCCTGGAGTTGATGACAAAGAATTAATAAAATATTCGGCAGATTTGCCCTTAGAAATTCTTTTAAATTCAAAGAATATCCAGGCGGTTTCGCATAAAAAATTACAAATTACAGGAATTGTTTTTTATAAAAAAGGTGTGCTGAAAACAGATAGTTTAACAGTTAATGTAAATCATCCTGGTATAGTTTTAATCGATGAAAAAAATGGTTCTGTTTCAATATGCGATCCTACTGCAAAACTTGAAGTAATAAAAATCGGGATAAAGAAAAATGGTCGTTTTATTTTTGACGAAACAGTAAAATTACCTTCTGGCGGATTTTCGGGAAAAAGTGTTTCTATTCGACTAATGAATTAAAAGGAAATAAAATGAAAGGATTCCATCCTTTTTCCAACATCAGAAAGGATGGAATCGCAAAAATCATTTATCGAGCGAAAACATAATTTTAGCCCCCACTCTTAAATAACTACAATCGCCAATGGAATATCTAATTTCAGGAGAAATTCCAAATTTTTCGTTTATTGGAGTACTAAAACCTGCCCCAATATTTATGCAAGCATCTGAGCCACTGGTATCAAAATCAAAAAAACCTTGGTCATCGAAATCAAAACTCCAAAATGTAATTCCTAATCCGGCCAGTGCATATACTTTCCCAAGCTTCTCAACATTTGCAAAAACATAATTAGCATCTAAATCGAGTACCGACCAGTTTACATTATTTTTAGGTAAAAAGTAGGTAAAAGAAGGCGCGGCACTCCAGCTTTCGTTAAAATCGTAGATAACATTTGCAGAAATTCCCAGATTGTCGATGTCGGTTCCAAAACAAAGACCAGGACCAACTTTTATTTGGGCTTGCAAGGTTCCAATTGCAATCAAAAAAACAGTTAAAAAAAATATTGATTTTTTCATTTTTATAATTTTAGATATTTATTATTTTTCGAGCGTAACAGATAAACTGGCATTGCCTTCGCCGGCCATAACAACTAAATTAAGTGTACCTTTTTCACCCCTAAGCATTCCACCAACATTGTCGCCGGAAATAAGATGAGTTTCAAAACCTTTTCCTTTTAATTGACTTTGATATTTCGTAAGTACATCATCAGGGACTTTCTCAAAAATCATCGTCCAGATTTTCATGTCATTTAAATCGCTAAGTGAAACATTTTCTATTTTTCCGAAATCAAATTTGGGAACATTGCCCGGGATTTCAGCTGGCCATTTTTTCTGGCCCGTATTAGCAATTATGGTTCCTTCATCGGTTTTAATGGTGATACTTTCTCCGTCAACATCTACATCTATATTTTCGCCACCCGCTTTTTCAAGCATCCTTTCGGCAAATTTTTCAGCTCTTTTTTCGCTTCTGTTCTGGCAGGCTGATAGAATCGTTATCGCAAAGAATATTAATACGAGATAAGTAACTTGTTTCATTTTTAGCTTATTTATTTTTGAAAATTCTGAGATGTTTAAAATCGATTTTCCTCAGTAGATTTGAATTTGAAACGGGAGGCTAAAAAACCTCCCGGCTCTTAAAAAATCGCTATTTTTTTACTACAACAAAAGAACGTGGGCCTTCTTCAGCCATCATTCTTATATAATAAATTCCCGATTTGTAATCGTTTAATTGCAAATGTGTAATTGGTCCTTCTACCGAAAATGTTTTCATAACCTGACCGGTAGTGGAATAAATAGCAGCATCAACCGGATGTTTAAATGATGGGAAATCGATTGTCAAATCAGAAATAAATGGATTTGGATAAACCTTTATTTTACTTTCAATCTCTAGTTCTTTTACAGCAACAGCAATATCAGCAGGCTGAATAAATCCTTGTGTTAGTGTTGGATTTACTTCCATTGTTTCGATAATCGATTCGCCCAAAGTCCAGTTTAGCGAACCATTATTCTGAGAAAAAAATTCTCCTCCTCCAGACATTGTATTTAGCCACACACCGGATGGATCGTAAGGATCATCATCACCATCGCCTCCATCGCCTCCATCACCATCATCGGGATTATTGATTCCCCCTTTATTGAATTCTGTTCCCGAAATATAAGATACAAATCCACCGTTTTCATCCACCAGATTTACACTCATTACTGCCACTTTTATTCCAGGTACAAACCACTGATAGCTTACGTCTGTTCCTTCGGTTTTATACTGATGGTCAGCGTAATTATTCCACCAGCTCCAGTTTACGGTCGCTTTCACTAACAAAGCATTTTGAAACGTTGCTGCTGGTGTTTTTAGTGTACCATAACCAACAGCAGTGATCTCAGTATTGCTGGTATCTTTTAAAATATATGTATTTTCAATGATATGATTTATCCAAAGTATATGTCGGTCGCTGTAAGTATCACCATAAGTAAAAGGAACTTTTAGGTTTATCAACGGATCGAGCCATTTAGTATAACTAACATTCGTATTCTGAATTTGGTCGTACATACCCATCGCCATCGACTCAGACCTATCGTTGCTAACCTTCATATACTGATAAATTTGTATCGTATCGGCATCTCGTCCAAAAGGTTTAATTGCCAGGTTGCTGTTTTTCACTTCAGTAGAATCGGCAAAAGGTGTTGTAGTTGGATCGACACAAATTACGACTGCAGGATCGTCGTCTTCCGGGAGATTACTAAAGTCCCAGTTTTGATTGGCACCTACCGAAATCATAGCTGAGGTAATTCCTACCCCGCCCTCTTTTACGGTATACTTATCGCCAATATCGAGGTTCATTAGCTGTGTTATTGTTGGCTGGGCTATTACCCCCGAAGCCAACAAAATACCTGTTATTATTAATATTATCTGTTTCATTTTTTTTTGATTTTGAGTATAGAGGACTATCCTCAAGAACTTTAATTTTTAGAACATCGAGCTTGATATTTTTTATTAAATACTCGGTACTAACTAATCTTTAATACACCTTACCGCCAAACCGTTGGTTTTATTTTTAACAGTATTTGTCTGAGCCACGGTTACGCCACTATCATAAAGCTTGAGAACAAGTGCCTGTTCCGTATTCGTGGTATAATGTGTTGCCGACCAGAATGATGTGGTTTCTTTAATTCCTTGAAAAGCAGGCTCACCGCCAACAATATGCATTTCTCCTGCCCCAACTGCGTTGAATCCAGTTTCATTGTTACCGTTGGCGGTTTCCCAATGAGCAGTCCCTGCTTCTTTCAACTTTTGGCCGATTAAACCGCCTCCAACCTCGTAATGATCACTTACATAGTCTTTTAACGTTTGCCATTCGTTTTGGCTTGGTAAATGAAAGCCAGTTGGGCAAACCCCCTGCACTCCACTTGGTGATGCTGTACTTGACGAAGTCCCATTCATAGTTGCATCCCATGTATAAAGTTTTCCATAAATATCGGCATTCGAAGCATTGTTATCGTAGTCGTAAACTCCAGTTATGGTACTACCATTTGAATAGTGAGTTGATTTTAAGTTGGATGAAATCCAGATTTGAGTTCCAATAGTAACCAATCCGTAGGTATTTCCATCATAATCTGTAACAGAATTTCCGTCACCACCGGTCCCGGTTCCACTTCCACCTGGAAGGTAAACCCACTGGTCGCCAATGTAAAGTGTATCGTTTGAATAATGAACATAAATAGACCCGGCGTACAAAGCATACGGAACCGAAACCATTTCTGTTGTTCCCATTTCAATATAATTACTACCACCGCTTAAATCAAGATAAACTTTTAAGAACGAGTTTCCGGTGCCCCAGTCAATGTCGGCAAACACACCAGATAAAACTGTTCCTTTGCCAATTTTTAGATTTACTAATCCAAATTGATTGGTTGCCTTTGTATGCTTTTCAGAATAAACCATTTGCCCTGACGCAGTGTTTTTTAGTATTGAAAACTTCAAGCTAACTGTTTGGTCTTTTACTGTTGCACCTGAACTATTCCTGACAATTGTTTGATAGTTTATGCACTGTGGAACTTGTGCAAATGTTGCGAACGAAATTATTGCAAGTACAATAATTAAAAGAGAAAGTTTTTTCATTTTAATAGTTTTTATGGTTAATAATTGTTCTTTTTTGAATGATTTTCTTTTATCAGTTTTTTAAGAATTTTTTTTAAAGCCTTATTTTGTACATCCAGGCTTTTTAAAAACTCTTCTGCATTCGATTTTGGTTTTCTTTTTTTAGCTGCGTTCATATTAAAAAACGTTTATGCAATTTTATGAAGTTGGAATGTTTTAAACACTAATAACCGGGTTACAAAAAGTATTAAGGGGGGGTTACAAAAAGTTACATTTTAAATTTCAGGCCGGGCAAAAAAATATTTGAATAATCAACACGAATCTTATTTGTTCAATTATTTTATAATGAAAAATAATCTCACTTAAAAGTTGGCCGACTAGTAAAATAAGTGGTTTTAATTAACAGGGAGGGACTGTAAACAGATGAAGATTGAAATTGAAGTTTGAATAAAAACTATAAATTCAAAAGGAAAGAAATAAGTTTTTTATCGGGTTGTAGTTGCAGTTTATTTCTGATTCTGTGGCGAGTAACTTTAACTGCACTTTCCGACTTAAATGTAATTGCCGCAATTTCTTTGGTAGATAAATTTAGTTTTAATAAAGCAGCCATTTTTATTTCGGTTGAAGTAAGTTCAGGACAGATTTTTAACAATTTATCGTAAAAACTATTATAAACATTGTTAAACGCCAGATCGAATTCTTCCCAAATATTGCTGTTGGTTGCCATTTTTATTTCCTGCATTATTGAATTTACAGCATTTTTATCTGATTGATTCTTGCCGGTTTTTATTTCATTTACTTTTACGCCTACATCCTGAAGTGCTTCATTAAGTTGCAACAATGCTAATGCTTTACTTGCAAGTTCCTTATTTTTTAATTCAAGGTCGTTTTCAAGCATTCTTTGATTTTGTTGGTGCAACTGTTTTTCAATTTCAAACACCTTATTTTTTTCCTCCAAAATCTCCTTTTTCTGTAATAAATTTTTATTTTTCAGACTTTGATAACGAATTATACCAGAAGTAATCAACAACAAAATAATAGTACAGGCAATCGAAAAATACATCAATATTTTTCTCAGGCGATTTTCCTGGTTAAGTATTTTTATGTCTTTTTCCTGAGCTACTATTTTTGCCTGGTTTTCGAGACTCGATAATTTTTTATTGTTTTCCCACGAAATAAGTTCAGTGTTTAACTTTTCGTAAGCCTTAAAAGAAATAAGCGAGCTATCAAATTTCCCCTGATCTTTATAAACTTCAGAAAGTTGTAAATAAGAAGCGGCCAAAAGCGGGTTGCTATTAATTTGTTGTGCTAAATTATTTGCCAGTTCTCCATATTTAAGTGCCAAATCGTTTTTTTTTGTTTCCCTGTAGGTTTTGCAAATTTGATTATAAACAAATGTCAACCCATATTTTTCGTTCAATTTCAAATAAATTTCCTCAGCTTCAAATAAATTTGAAATTGCCTTTTGATAATCTTCCCATTCAGTTTGTATTTGTGCTATTTTATATAACGAAGCAGCGATTCCACGGAGGTCACCATTTTCAATAAATAAATTATGAGCATCTGAATAAAACTCCATAGCCTGATTTAAACTATCCTGTTCTTCTTTCAATTTGCCAAAATTTATTAGAATAAACCCTTTCCGAACAGCATGCGAGGTTTGCTTATTTAAATTAAGGGCTTTCCGAAAATATTCTTCAGCTTTTATTAAATCATTCTGTTCAAGGTACAAATTCCCGATAGCGCTGCAATTCATCGCCATTTCCGAAAAGTCTCCTAATTTTTCTCTAACTTCTATCGAGTTTAACATCCATTCGACTGCTTTTTGGTAATCTCCCAAACAATTTTGTACTAAACCATTTAATGAATAATACATAGCTAGTTCCGTGGATTCTATATCAAAATTTATTACCGGTTTTATTGAATCGAAATAAGCAATAGCAGTTTCATAAGCATCATCGTAATAGGCAATTCTGGCCATTAGTAAATAATATTTCAGAATTCCCTGTTTATATTTTACACCGTCTAAAAGTTGTTTTCCCTTTTTTATATAAAGTAATGCGATTTCGTTATCTGTAGCTATGTATTGAGATGATAATGAAAATAATGAATCAATATTTTTTATTTTATTATTTGTTTCATCTGGGGTAATAGATAATTCAGAAAATAAAAAACGGGCCGAATAACCCGGAATCAAGTACAACACTGACACAAGAAAAATAATCAGGAGCTTTTTCATTGATATTTATGAACTTATTAGTGTTTGAATTTTTTAATAAATATACGAAATGAAAAGTTACCTGCCAATATCGCAAAATAAATAATAAGAGTTTTTTTTGCAAGCTTACGTAATTATCTGTTTATACAAATAATTAACTCTTATTGTAAGTGGCGTTGATGTGCCTGCGTAAAAATTTATCTGGTTTATTGTGTTTAACATTTATCCGGAAAAAGAATCAGTTTGGTTTTGCATTATTAATAAGTGACTCAAAAATTAATAAAGGGCTTCAAATAATAATGTTATGAATTCTTATTTTATAATTGTTGTTTAAAATTTAAGGGGTTAAACCGTTTGCCACCGGGTGGTTGAATTGTACTGATCTTCGTACTCTTCAATATTGGATTTAAAATCGTCAGCTTCATTAAAATCCACAATGCCAAGTACCTTTTCACAATTATGAGAAATGTCATTTTTTGCTTTATTAGAGAAAATTTTCTTTATTAAATTTCCTGCACAACTTAAAATTCTAATTATTTTTTTCATGATTTTAATTTTTAATAGTTACTTCCGAATCGTTTAAGCGTCTTATTAAAACAGCCGAATCGGAACTCATCGATGTATTTTGAACAATAATTTCGCCTGGCAGTTTTAAATTGACCAGGGTAAAATTCCAAATAGCTTTTATACCACAGTTCACGAATTCTTCTGCTACTTTCTGTGCAACATCATTTGGTGTAGTCAATACCCCAATTTTTACGTTTAACCGTTTCGAAAGGCTAAACAACTTTTTATATTCTAAAACATGGATACCGCCAATGTGGGTTCCCACTTTTTTTTCATCAACATCAAAAGCGGCTATTATTTTTAAACCCAGGACCTGGTGTTCCTGATATGCCATTAAAGCCGATCCCAAGTTTCCTGCACCAACAAGAAAGGCTTCGTTTGTGCGGTTAAATCCGAGAAAATCTTCTAAACCGTGAATCAACTCGTAGGTGTTGTAACCAACTTTTGGTTTTCCTTTCACACCGGTTACAGCCAGGTCTTTAACAACTTGTGTGGCATCGCAATTTAAATCTTTGCCAATTGTTGGGGCAGAAATACTGATAATCCCTTTTTCCTTTGCTTTTTCGAGGTAATACAAATAACCGGGCAAACGTTTCAAAGTTGGTTCCGATACGCGTTTTTTTAATCTATTTTTTCCCGATCCTTTCATTTTACAATTTTCTACTTTGTATTTTAAATCCTCTCCAAAAATAGAAATAAAGTTATTAAAGAAAACATTCTTTAATTAAAATTATCAAATATTAACCGAAATTTAAGATTAAGGGGATTAAAACAAAATAGATTCAATCATTTTTAACCAATTTTTAAGTTCGGTTTTTTTTCTAAATAATATGGTAAATATCAGCACTTTGTTGTATTTTGCATGAACATCAAAAAAATATTTTTCATATTTTCGAATTATTTAAAATAAAAAAATGAAAAAATTAGCAGCACTGATTATTTTGGCAATCACAATTCTAACATCAAATATTAATACTTCGGCACAATGTATTTCAGACACTACTAATATCTATAAATTTGAATTTAACGGGCATAGTTACGAAATTGTAAAAGAAAACCTTAAATGGGTTGATGCAGCTGCATGTGCAGTATCGCGGGAGGGATATTTGGTAGAAATTAACTCAAAAGAGGAGCAGGACACATTGTACAATCATATTTTATCGGCCAACATTGACCCTTCAAAAACAGTGGCCCCCGATGGGGGGAATGGTTCATATTTATGGACAGGGGCAAATGATATAGCTACTAATGGCGTTTGGATTTGGGATGGCGACAACGATGGGAATGGCGTTCAGTTTTGGCAAGGTCAATTCAGCGGAAATCCCGTTGACAATCTTTATAACAACTGGGGGGATGAACCTGATTTTCAAGATGCAGTTGGGATTGCAATAACAAATTGGCCATTGGGCCTGGCAGGTCAATGGAATGACGTATTTGCCAAAAACGAGCTTTACTACATAATTGAAAAAGACCAAATAAGTTCGGGCATTGATAATATTGGTTCAGAAATTTTAAGAATATTTCCAAATCCAGCCAATGAATATTTTAGTACCGGTTACCAACAAACTAACATAAAAAATATCGAAATTATAAACTTAACAGGACAAACCATAAAAATTATAACAAACGGTTATGAAAAAATAGATTTAAAGGAAATTAAAAAGGGTACCTATTTGGTTTCTATAAATTTAATTAACGGCGAGAAACGTATTCAAAAACTAACAAAGCAATAAAAAATCACACGGTACTAACTATTCAATATTTCAATTCTCCTTATCATTTCCAAACACATCCTCGCATTATGATAAGGTGCTTTCCATGAACTCACTTTATCGGTTTCCAATGGTATTAATTCTGAATTAACCCCCCAAAACCATTCACCGTTCTTTTTATCGATTAAACATTTTTGGATGAATTCCCAGCTTTGTAATGCCGCATTTAAATAGTCGTCATTTTTCGAAATATTCCAGGCATTAAAAAATCCAACAACAGCTTCTGCCTGAGGCCACCAATCGAATTGTGTTTTTATGTGTTCGCCTTCTTTTTCGTAAAACATGCCTCCCGATTTATCCAATCCTTCGGCGGCGGCAACTTTTGCCATTTTAATTGCAATATGATTCACCTGCTCAATCAATTCTTCTTTTCCTAATTCTTCGGCAGCTTCGCACAATAACCAGGTTGCTTCAATGTCGTGTCCGTACGAATCAATTTCAGATCGGATCGTCCAGTTTTTTTCAAAAAAAAGAATTAGATGACCAGTTTTATGATCAATGATTTTATCGATAAAAACCCGAATCAAATGTTCGAGTTTCTGCTTAACTTGTTCATCTTTATAAATCCGGTACAAATTTGTATAAGCTTCCAAAATATGTAAATGAGTGTTCATCGATTTTTTCACGTTTAAATCTTTTGGGCTTAAACGCTGATCGTCGGTTTCCTTCCAATCCTTTGTATTTGCTTCGATGTAGCCACCAAATTCATTGTCGAAAGCATATTTTTCCATAAGCATAAACATGGAAACAGCCATTTGTTTAGCCTTCTCGTCATCAAAAGCCAGGTAATATTCCGACAGGGCATACATAAAAAATGCTTCGGCATAAAATTGTTTTTTTCCATCCAAGACTATTCCATTGGGAGAAACACTCCAAAAAATCCCGCCGTTTTCTTTATCCCAAAAAATTTCCATTAATATCCGAAAAGCTTCGTCGGCCATTTTTTTGTAAATAGCCGTTGGGTAAACTCTGTGGGCCGCCGCAAATGTCCACATAATCCTGCTTATTAAAACTGCCGAAAGTGGGGCTTCCTGAAATTTTTCACCTTCGTTTGTTATCCTTCCAAAAAAAGTTTTACGGTCAATATCATAAACTTCTTTCACCCAATAATGAAGTATATTGTCGGTGAGTTCGTTTTCGAATTGTTTTTTAAGTTTATTCCAGTTCACAGTTTAAAGTTTAAAGTTTAAAGTTCAAAGTTTAGAGTTTAGAGTTCGAGGTTGCAATTTGTCATAATTTAGAAGAACAACTTTTTATCGTGATCAGGAAAAAATATACCGGCATCGATTCTAATCCTGTCTAAAATCCCCATCATATCAAGGCTTAATTGCCAGGTCATTTTATCGCTTTCAATTTTTCCTGCGTCCAGACATTCCATAACGTGCGCAGCTTCGTAATGGTATCCCGAACCTTCTTTGTGCACCGAATTAATTTTAGTTACTTCTCCCCCCTCCTTCCAAATTGTAATATCGGTAGGCGTAAACCAGCGTGGGTTTAAAGTCAAATGGCCTTTTTCGCAAAAATATTCTGTTTGAATTGGTGAATGAGCCGCAAAACTTGAAGTAAGGTTTGCCATGTCCCCATTTTTATATTTAAAAATAATGTTGATACTTTCTTCTGAACCGGTTGGGCTGAAGTTGGCAAAAGTTTTAATAATTTCCGGAACGCCCAACGATGTTAGGGCTGCAAAAACCGGATATATTCCAATATCGAGTAGTGAGCCGCCACCAAGTTTTGTATTGTACAATCTTTTATCTTCATTAAATGGTGCATTAAAAGCAAAATCGGAACGAAGGATTTTCAATTTTCCAAGTTTGCCAGATTCTATGATTTTCATTGCCTTTTGAAAACTGGGCTGAAACATGGTCCAAAAAGCTTCCATCAAAAAAGTATTGTTTTCCTTAGCACACTCCACCATTTCTTCTGCTTCATTTTTATTCATGGCAAAAGCTTTTTCGCACAAAACAGCTTTTTTATGATTTAAACAAAGCAATGCATGATCTCGGTGAAAAGAGTGAGGAGTTGCAATATAAACCGCATCAACTTTTGGATCGTTTACCAACTCTTCGTAACTGCCATAAGCCACATCAAAACCATATTCTTTGGCAAAGTTCTGTGCCCGGTTTAAATCTCGTGAAGCTGCCGCATATAATTTTACATTTGGCAACAATTTTAAATCGCTTGCAAATTTTGTTGCAATGTGCCCACATCCTATTATTGCCCAGTTGTACGTTTTGGTCATTGACATAATAATTACTAAAATTTATCTTGGTCCAAAAAATCTATCACCGTTAAAATGAATCATGTGTTCAGGAAATTCCATCACCCACACTTCGGTCTCCCAAGCTATATTATTTGTATGTTTTTTAAATTCAGAAAAATCAGGAAATGCTGAAATATAAATTTTACCGGCTTTACAATCCGATAAAAACCCTTCAAGTTCAACAATGCGTTTGGGGGACATTGGTCCATGCGAAGTAACTGCTTCAATCAAATAAAGCCAATTCTTTGATTCATCAAAAATTACAACATCTGGGAGTTTACTGTGTTCTGTAATCTTAATCCCAAGGGTTTCAAGTTTTTCTGTATTAACATATAAATCCTTGTTTTCAGTATCTCCGAGATATAAAAGGACAGAACCTTGTGCAAAACGAGATGCAAATTCTTCTACAATTGCAGCCTGAACTTTATTGTGTTTTCCTGGTGATAAGTTCAAAACCTCACCATTAGCGAGCTTCACAGGAACACGTGACATTTCTCTATCCTTGCTATATTTCTCTATTAGTTCACCAATTTGCTCTTTGAAATACTTAACAGATTGTTTCCATTTGTTTGTACCAAATGTTTTAATCGTTTCTAATACAATTTCTGAAATTGCATAATGTGCATGCGGACTATTTACCGGCAAATCGGGAATATCTGGATTATAATCTGCAATACCGGCCTGAACAAACTGATGAAGAACCTGTCTTCGAAAAGTTTCTCTTGTATTTGGCGCATAATTTTTTTTGTAATTCTCTGAAATAAAAGCCATAATTCCCTTTGAAACACCATGACTTTGTTTGTAAGCACCCGACCATTTATCCCGTTCTTTAACATTGCACAGGGCAAGTAAAGTATATCCCGAAATTTCATTATGTTGGGCATTAGGCAATCCTAACTCTTGCAAAATCACTTGTGCTTCTTCTATTTTTGACATAAAGTTTTTCGAATAAAACCTCGTTTATAATATTGTCTATTTCTGCCTTTTGAAGTTGAACAGATTTCTTGACTTTTTCACCAATCAAAATGATTTTTTCTAAAGGAGGCATTTTTATTTGCTTCAACTCAGTTGCACCCACTTGTGTATTTCCATTAAAAGTTCGAAAATAGGTATCGAAAAGGCTACTATTAAACAATGCTGAAATACCCCATATTTCTTCTTCGGACAAATCTCCATTTGGACGGTAAACATAATTCAAATGATTCTCAATCCCGATTCTTTCAGTACCTGTACTTTTTGCAAAATAAGGAGAACAAACCAACCTGTTTTTATCATCTTTTGAGCTAAACCGGCGAATTAGAACGTAATTTTTATTTTTAAGTAATACATTATGCGATTCTTCGGAATCAATAATATAACTTGGTTTAGTCCCTTTATTCAACGGAAAAACAAATTCCATTTCTTTAACATTATGCAACCAAATAAGCGGAGCCAATTTAATATTTGAAATATAATCAGAAATTAAATAGTTTTTACTCCTGAAAGCAACAACAGGGCCAGTTGAAATTTGAATATTGTAACCATTCAACGAATCTTTCCATCTTCGAAAAACATTAATAGTTTCAGCTTCTTTATTATTTGATGGAATGTATAGTATTTTCTCGACAGAATTTAAGTCAATCAATTCTTTGGTTTTATATTCTGAAATTTGAGATTCATGTAAGTCTTTCACACACTCTGATACTGAAACCCTGATGTGAGAATTTGTTATTTCTGTTGCTCTTATAATAATATTCTCTTGCAAAACATTATCATTTTTAAACATCTTATTACGTGATTTAAAAATGTGAATATCTGAAATGCTAACATCGTTGAAAAAAGATTTTCTAAAAGCATTAAAATAATTTCCTGCGGCAAAACTTCGTGGTACTATAAAAATCAATTCTCCATCTGGCTTTAACAGTTTTGCTGAAAGCCCCATAAATAAAGAATAAATATTTGGTTGTCCATAAACCAATTCTTGTGCAACCTGAACACGATTATCTGATTTTGAAATCTTAAAATATGGTGGGTTTGAAATTATATAATCATATTTTTCTATTAGCTGATCTTGAAATAAAGTATTCTTTGTAAAGGCTCCTGAATTGGATAAAATAAAATCTTTTTGCTCAATAACCACATTCAAGGAAATTCCTTTCTTTAAAAGCCATTCTTTCAAAAAATCAGTTACTTTTTTTGTTTCTACAATAACCTTACTATCTATTTCAATTAGTTTTAACTTAATTTCTTTGATTTTACTTTTTCCGATTAATTTTTCAATGAGTGAACAACATAAAATTGCTGTACCACAACCAGGATCAAGAATAGATATAATATCAGATTTTGGTTGAGCCAAATTCCCCATGAAATCAGAAATTACTTTTGACGTAAAAAATTGTCCGCTTTCCTTTTTATGTTTGACCGTTGTTAAATTTGCATAATCAATCTCAACTTTCTCAGCAAATTCCGAAGGTAATTTATATGTGATTCCCTTTTTTGGCATTAAACAAAAATAATCAATCTTTTTTGTTTTTAGTTAATATGCAATTCCTTTTACGATTTAATACAACCCACTATTACCATCGATCATCTTATTAATAGTTTGTACGCTTGCCGCGGACCTAAAACCATCTTCGGGAGTGTTCAAACAATAATCTAACAATTGTTCTATGGTTGTTGTTGCAACGTGCATTCTGGTGTCTGACGAAGCATAATAAATAAATACCTCGTCTTTTTCATTCCGTATCCAGCCATTAGTAAACACCACATTTGAAACATCCCCCACCCGCTCTTCTCCTTCCGCTGCCATAAAATGCCCGCCTGGCCTTGCAATAACTTTCGAAGGGTCTTCCAAATCGGTCATAAACATAAATAAAACATACCGCAAACCTGCCGCACAGCCACGAACACCATGCGCCAAATGCAACCACCCCTTTTCTGTTTTAATGGGAGCAGGTCCCTGTCCGTTTTTTAACTCTTTAATAGTGTGATATATCTTTTTGTCAATTATTTTTTCATCGGGTGCTTCGGCTTTTGAAATATCATCAACCAAAGCCCAGCCAATTCCACCGCCGCCGCCAACTTCAATAAATCCATCTTGAGGCCGGGTATAAAATGCGTATTTTCCATCCACAAATTCAGGATGAAGAACCAGGTTTCGTTGCTGCCCATGATGTGAGATAAAATCGGGTAAACGGTCCCAATTTATCAAATCTTTGGTCCGTGCAATTCCTCCGCTTGCTATTGCTTGTGAATTATCGCCAATTGGAGCTGTTGGATCTTTTCGTTCAGAACAAAAAATACCATAAATCCAACCATCATCGTGATGAGTCAAACGTATATCGTACACATTTGTATCTGGATTTAAAGTTTCGGGCATTGTAACCGGGCGATCCCAAAAATGCCAATTATCAATACCATTTAGACTTTCTGCCACAGCAAAAAACGATTTGCGATCCCAGCCTTCTGTCCGGACCATTAACAAATACCTTCCATCCAGATAAATTGCCCCGCTGTTAAAAGTTGCATTTACACCAATCCGCTGCATCAAAAAAGGATTGGTTTCGTAATTTAAATCGAAACGCCAAGGCAAAGGTGCATGAGCTGCAGTTAAAATTGGATTTTTGTATTTCTGATAAATACCGTTGTAATTATTCGAAACCGGCTTATTCTTTTTAGAGAGTAGTTTTTTATGCCCATTTTTCAATTTTTGAAGGCGCTTATTAAATTCTTCTTTTGTTGGAATCATAAAGTTAGCTGATTAAAGTTTAAAGTTCAAAGTTTAAAGTTCAAAGTTTAAAGTTTAGAGTTCGATGTGGAACCTGAAACTCTAAAATTTTTAATTCTCAGGTAATTTTTCCCACCATGTTTTTTTCAAGATAATGGCACAAATTACGGTTATAATTATTGTTATCCAGATCGGAAGCGCATCTTTCAAAATAATGTAAATAGGTAGGGCCACCAATGCAGTTTGTGCAATTGTACCGATTATCACATTAAACATATCGATTTTAAAATTTTTATTCGGCTTAAAATCAGGATCTTCATCCATTACCTTTTGTTTGATAGGTCCCCAAAAACCCCAGGGATTTACGGTTTTATAAAATTCTTTCAAAGTCTTTTCGTCGGTTGGTTTAGTTAAAAAAGTTCCGGTCAGCGCACCTGCAATCGAAATAAGTAACAACCATGGGAAATAATACAAATCGAGCGTTTCGGAAAATACATAGGGAAAAATAAGTGCCGGAATTAAGCCTGCTACCATTCCCCAAAAATATCCATAACCATTAAAGCGCCACCAGTACCATTTCAAAACATTAGAAACTACATAACTTCCGTAGAGTGCCGAAACAATCCACTGTAAAATACTGTTTACATCTTGTGCAAAAATCCCAAAAATAATACTTACAAAAACCACCAAAAAGCCGGTGGAATAATTCATATTTTTAATTTGCTTATTCGATGCTTTTGGTTTTAAATAGCGTAAATAAATGTCGTTAACAATGTACGCTTGTGCAGCGTTTAACGTTCCGGCAAAAGTTGAATTAAACGCTGCAAGTAAACCTGCCAGCAACAATCCCATAAAACCGATGGGTACAAACTCTGCAATTGCCGAAGGTAAAATCTGTTCGAAATCAATTTCACCAGCTACTAATAAATTCAAACGATCGTAGTAGAGCAGGGCTAAAATAGCAAAGCCGGCAATCATAAAATAACGGATGGGCATTAAAACCACAGAAACAAAACCACTCATTTTTGCTGCTTCTTTAGGTGATTTTGTGGAAAGGATTTTCTGCATATCGTAATTGGGTGCCGGCCCGGCCAGCGATACCAAAACCCCTTTAAAAACCATCATCATAAAAAAGATACCGAACAACGAATAACCGTCGCTGGCAATTTTGCCGTTAACTTCATTAATAATACCGCGCCAATCGAGGTCGTTCAACTTCCATCCAAAAAACGGGGAATCCCAACCTTCTGGCACGTTCAGAGTTTCAACGGTCAATGCTTTCATTGCTAAAACACCAATCAAAATTGCCGAAATGGCCATAATAATATATTGTAAAACGTCAGCCAAAACTATACTTGTCATTCCTCCCAACACTGCATAAAAAACGGCAAACATTGTAAATACCATCCCATAAATATGCGGGACATATTCGAGGGGGACATTAAATGGAATGTGAGGCTGAACTATTTCCCAGGGAATAAAAATCATAACAAACTTCCCAAGGCCGATAAAACCGTAGGCGAGATACCCCAGGCACATTATCAGCGCAAAAATTACAACCACCCCGTGCGATAAATTACTATCGCGGGTCCGGCCAAAACGGGTATTTATCCATTCTGCCCCGGTTGTTACTTTCGAACGCCGCAACCAAATGCTCAAAAAAACCATCAAAAAAATCTGGTTAAAAACCGGCCATAACCACGGGATCCATATACTTTTTAGCCCGTAAACAAAAAGAAGGGTTACCATCCACATAGTCCCCGAAATATCGAACATCCCCGATGCATTTGATAATCCAAGCATGTACCAGGGCAGTTTATTTCCACCAAGCAAATAATTTGACTTACTTTTTTGCGCTACTTTTTTTAAAGCTAAACCAATAACCACAGTTGAAAACAGGTAGGCAAAAATGATGACAATATCGATTACATTTAGTTTCATTTTCAGTTTTTGTAAAATATCAATAATACAATAATTATTTCTTTGATAATTAATTTTATGAAATTAGTTAAAAAAATCTCAGCGGATATTACTATTAATTTTTGATTAAAAAATAAAAAAGCCATTTTTACACTTTTCAATTCAATCGTATGAAAGAATATCTTTTTTTTATCTTGATAGCTTTACTTTTTTCCTGTTCGGGAAATAAACAAAAAAATCCCGGATCGAATCAGAAAATTCAAAAAGAATCTATTGAAAAGCTACTTGCAGAAAAACCAGTCCAAACGCTTAAGGAATCAAAACCTTTGACAGTCCCTGATATAAAAGATAAAATGGTTTTAATGGAAGGGGGTAAA
>Ga0233447_1000836_pt1 | contig 30430 bp, 24 predicted proteins | sample SI_124_October20_3_FD_183014 | JGI IMG/M metagenome (GOLD analysis project Ga0233447, IMG submission 183014) | Seawater microbial communities from Saanich Inlet, British Columbia, Canada - SI_124_October2016_135_MG | ecosystem: Environmental > Aquatic > Marine > Inlet | place: Canada: British...
AGACTTACATGTTGATTTATTAGAGATTGATATGAAAGAAGAAATCGTAGCAGCTATTCCGGTGCATTCGCATGGGACAGCAGTGGGCCTTTCTCAGGGAGGTATTCTTACTCAGTTAGAGCACGAAGTAGAAGTATCATGTTTGCCTGATAACCTTCCTGAGTTCGTAGAAGTGGATATAACCGAGCTAGAGATGGATGGCGCTATCTTTGTAAAAGATTTAATTCTACCTAAAGATGTAAAAGTTAAGAGCGATGCTGATATGCTTATTTTACATATTGCTCCACCAAAAGTACAGGAAGTAAAAGAAGAAGTTGAAGCCGCGACTGAAGTTGAAGAAGGAGCTGAAGCGGTAACAGAAGGGGGAGCTGAAAAAAGCAAAGAGTAAGTAAATCAAGTTAAACTTGTTTTATCTTTTTATTTTGATCAGCAATACAATCTCTTTCTATAGTCAATAAGTTAAAGGGCAAATTCCTGTACTATATATTTAGTCCGGCAAAAAACATGTCGAAAGAAGCAGACGATTTCAGAGTCAAAGCAATTATCGGATTAGGAAATCCGGGTAAACGGTATGCCAACACAAAGCATAATGCCGGTTTTTTGGTTTTAGATAGATTTGTGAAAACTCTACCTGGAGACAAGACATATATACAAGGATTTAATGGACTATTTTGCAAAGCACGTATCGGAGGGAGGGTCGTTTTTTTTCTCAAGCCTCTGACATTTATGAATTTAAGTGGACAATCAGTGTTTACTTTGTGTCTAAAAGAGAAAATTTGTCCTGAAGAGATAATGGTTGTCTATGATGATATGGATCTGCCGCTTGGTAAAATCCGGATTCGCAGACATGGTGGAAGCGCGGGACACAATGGTGTTGAGTCTATTATTACTCAGCTGAATTCAGACAGGATTGCTCGCTTACGTATTGGAATAGGGAGAGGTTCATCTGACGGCATGATTGATCATGTTTTGTCAGAATTCAGTATAGAAGAAAAAGAAATTTTTGATAAAGTAGTAGATTTATCTGTTGCTGCGATTAAACTATCTCTTCACAGAGATGTTCAAACAGTAATGAATAAATATAATAACCAATATATTAGCAATCAACAAACAGAGAACTAATTAAACAGAAACTAAGGAGTTAAGAAGTTGAAAATGTATGAAACCGTAATAATCCTGGACGATCGCAAAATCCAGGACGAAGGGAATTTGTTTGTAGAGGAATTCTCATCAAAAATTTCCGGGGCCGGCGGAGAAATTGTAAAAGTAACTTCACTTGGCCGAAAACAGTTTGCTCGTCAAATTAAAAAGCGTAAAACTGGTTTTTACTGGGACTTTCTCATCAACCTTGACGAGAAAGAAGCAAAAAGACTTCCAGGATATTATAGTCTTGATGAAAGAGTACTTCGCATGCAGACGTTTATTTATGACAGGCCGGAAACTCCTATTAGCAAGACAACGCCGGAAACAGCTAAAAAGGAAGAGAATTCAACTCCAATAGTAGGCGAAAAAGAAAAAGCTGAGTAATGTAATTAATATTTTTTATAGAAGGGATGTATGCTATGGCATCTTTTAATAAAGTTTTATTGATGGGAAATTTAACCAGAAAACCGGAATTAAGATACACCCCGGGAGGGCAAGCTGTTTGCGATATTGGTCTTGCAGTAAACCGTAAATATTCTGGAAATGGACAAGATAAAGAAGAAGTTTGTTTTGTAGATGTTGTTGTATGGGCAAAGCAGGCTGAATCTTGTAATAAATATTTACACAAAGGTTCGCCAGTATTTGTTGAAGGACGTCTTCATTATGATGCTTGGGAAGATAAAGAAGGAAGAAAAAGAAGCAGACTACGCGTTACTGCGGAAAGAGTACAATTCCTCAGTTCCAAAAGCGATGATTCTAGACAGGAATATAAAGCTGAAGGTTACAACAACGAATCTCCAAACAGGTCTAGTCAACCTTCTTACTCAAACAGTCCTGAAAATGGGCCGCAACACGCAAGTCGTGACACGGGTCAGTATTTTCAGCAAAATCATCAACCAGCGGATCGGAATGAGCCAATGCCTCCTCCTCCTCCAGAGGCTTTCAATACTGAGGCAGAGCCGGAAGATGATATACCGTTTTAAGATTAGATTTAGAAATTATTAACGCTTAAAAATATTTTTAGGAGATTTATACATAATGGAAAAAAGAAATAGAAGAAGAAATTATAGGGACAGGAAACCTAAAATTTGTCGTTTTTGTGAAAATAGAACAAACTATATAGACTTTCTTGATGCTGATCTTCTCAGGAGGTTTCAAACAGAGAACGGAAGAATCCTTCCAAAACGGGTAACAGGTACGTGTCCAGATCATCAAAAAATGCTTGGCAAAGCAATCAAAAGAGCAAGAGTTCTCGGACTTGTATTATAGCCTACAGATTTATAAAAGCCGGTTCGATAGTTAATCTTGTGTTCAATATATAACAAAAAAGTGTTTATGAGTGGTGTCAGGTGATGTCGAGCATAGTATAACGCTAGAGCCTTTTATAATGAGTAATAGACTTGCTTGTAATTTGATTTTATTTGCGATTAATTTAATTCTTAGAGGTTTTAAAAAATGAATGAAAACTTAATATTATTAGAAGATATAAATGGATTAGGTAAAGCCGGAGATGCTGTCTCAGTAACTACGGGTTATGCTAGAAATTATTTGTTGCCCAAGAAGTTAGCACTCAAAGCATCTAAAGGAGCCATAAGACAATTCGAAGCTCTTAAAGAAAAGATAGAAGCAAAGCGCTTAGCCGAAATTGAAGAGATGCAAGCTTTAGCTACAAAAATTGCTAAACTTGAAATAACTATTTCTATGAACATCGGTGAAGATGATAAACTTTATGGTTCTGTTACTTCGCATACTATAGCAAGCGAAATCAAAAAACTTGGAGTAGAAATTGATCATCACAAACTGGTTTTAGAAAATCCTATCAAAGAACTTGGTGCTTTTGATGTCGATATTAAATTGCATCCTGAGGTAGTAGCAAAAGCCCGTGTGTGGGTAGTCAAAGCCTAACTAATTATGGCAAAAGAAACTGACAGTAAATTATCAGATGAAAACTCACGAAAAAACGCTAGCAAGGCGTATTTTCGTGAGGATGTCCCTCCTCCACATGAGGAGAAGATTGAGAAGGCAATACTTGGGGCAATGCTTCTCGAAGAAGAGGCTAGGAACATTGCCATAGAAAAACTTGCTTCTCCTAGTATATTTTATTATCCCGCGCATCAGCGGATATTTAAAGCAATGTTAAAGCTCTTTGAAGTTGGAGAAAAAGCAATAGACATTTTTTCCGTGGTGAATATTCTCACTTCTGAAGGCATAATCAGTAACGTAGGCGGTGAAGAATACTTACTTGAACTTCAAAATACAATTGCTACTACTGCCAATATTGAAACATGGTGTAAAATTGTCAGCAATTTGGCTGCACTCAGAGAAATGATCTCTGTGTGTAGTGCTACAATAGAGCGATGCTATGGGGCTGACACTGAAAATATTTCAGAGATTCTCGGTGAAATTGAAAGCTCAATTTTTGATGTAAGAAATGTTAACAAACCAACAGGTTCAGTCAGAGTTTCAGAGTTTATTATTGATGCGGTTAAGCATTTAGAAGATCTACATACCCAAAAAGCATCAGCAACAGGTATTAGTTCTGGAATAGCAAACCTAGATAATATTATCGTTGGACTGAGAAATGCAGAAATGATAGTTATTGCTGCGCGTCCTTCTATAGGAAAAACGTCTCTTGCACTGAACATAGCTTCTAATATTGGAATAAATGATAAGAAAAAGGTAGCCTTTTTTAGCCTTGAAATGTCAGCAGAGCAATTAACCAGGCGTTTGTTATGTAGTCTTGCTGAAGCATCAGAAAAGGATTTTTATGAAAAAAGGTTTGATGAAGCTGAATTTGGTAAAAAATGGCGTAGAATTACTGCCGCAGCTACTGATTTAAAAAACTCGGATATATTCATAGATCCAACTCCTGGGCTAAGTATTAACGAATTAAGAGCTAAAGCTTTGCGCTTAAAATATAAGCACAATATTGATATTGTTATTATTGATTATTTGCAGCTTATGAAAGCTGATATTGGCAGAAATGACAATCGTCAAAATGAAGTTGCTAAAATTTCCGTGGGAATAAAATCTCTTGCAAAAGAATTAAATGTTCCTGTTGTTGTACTAGCTCAGCTTAATAGACAAGCAGAGCAACAAGATCGACCCAAATTAAGCCATTTGAGGGAGTCAGGAGCTATTGAACAGGACGCTGACATTGTAATGTTTTTACATAGAGAACGAGATCCTCAAAAAGATATTTCATTAGAGTCTATAGAATCAGAGCTGATAGTTGAAAAAAACCGTAATGGACAGACAGGTATGGCCAAGTTACTCTTTTTTCCTAAGATAATGACATTTAGAAGTCAATCACGTTACAGTGACGAGTAATATTAGACCTCAAGAGGTAATATAATCTTCGCTTTGCCATATTTTGAGTTCAAAATGCAAGCTTTAAAAATGCCAGTTATGGAAATTTTGAGTATAGAACAACTTAAATTTTATCTGAATCAAATTATTTTTTGTATAAAAAAAATCAAACAAAAATTTTATTTTCCTTTAGATAACTTTTAGTGATATGTGTTGTATTACTAGAATTTACTGATTGTAGTATTCTATTTTATCAGCACTGTTGACTTTATAGATTTTTTTTATAAGTTAAACTTCATTGGAGAATGATTCTAAAAAAATGTATTTATTAAAGCATACAGCAAAATATTCAGTGCTTCTTCCCTTATTTATTAGTTTCATGTCACTTAAGGCTGCAGAAGTTGGAAAAATCAACTTTAACCAAGCTGGAGCAGTCAAAAGATCGAAAGAATATTTGTCATTAAACCTTTCTCTTCACTCAGGAAGTACATTTAGCCAGGATAAATTAAACAATGATATTAAGAGGCTTAAAGAAACAGGCTACTTTACAGACGTTGAAGCTGTAATTACAAAACCTTCAAACAATATAGTTGATATCACATTTAATCTTTCCAATACATCAAGAATTGCAGATATTGTGATAGAAGGTAACAAAAGATTTTCAAGCAAAGAATTACTAGAACATATCCAGCTTCATCCTGGCGAATCTTTAAACGAAAAGCTTCTTAAGCAAAGCCTTAGCAATCTTCAAAAGTTATATGCTGAAAGAGGATATTATGATACAAAAATATATCCTCGCACAGAAATTAAAAAAGATGGAGACGTAGCAGTAATATTTCGAATATCGGAAAATGTAAAATTAAAGGTAAATAGTGTTAGTTTTACTGGTAATACTGTTTTCTATAAAGGAATCGATATTTTTGGATGTGCTATAGGAGGTGAATTGAAAGATAGCATACAAACGCATTATTCTTATTTTAACTTGCTCTCTTCAGTAGATTTTACAGGGCTGATGGACAAATATTTCAATATGGGGCTATACAGCAAATCTGAGATAGACAAGGATAAAATACGCTTACGCAATTTGTATTGGACAAAAGGATACTTGGATTTTTCAGTAAAGGTAAAAACAGAAGTTGTGAAGGATGATCCTGATTTTGTAGATGTTATTTTTGAATTACATGAAGGCAAACCGTATAAAATCGGGATAATATCGATTGAGGGGAATACTGTATTTGATACAAAAGATTTGTTTAAAGTGCTTGCTATCAAAACGGGTAAAATTTATGATTACCGAAAAGAGCAGGAATCTGTGCAGGCAATTGCTGCGAAATATGATCGGTTAGGTTTTTGTGACTTTAAATGTAAGCCTATGATTGACGCAGATTATCAAAATCATGTTGTTGATATTAATTTTAATATACATGAAGGACGTATTTACAGCGTAAGGAATGTAAACATTTCAGGCAACCGCATAACAAAAGATTATGTTATCCGTAGAGAATTACCAGTAGAACCTGGGCAGCCTGTTGATAACGTTTTGATTAATGCAGGAAAATCCCGTTTAATGGCGATGAACTACTTTGAAAACGTTGAATCGTATACTTCTGCATCCGGTATCCCCGGTGAAAAAGATGTTAACTATAAGGTTAAAGAAAAAGGGACAGCGCATGTTTCTGTTGGAGCAGGCTTTTCTTCCAGTGATAGCTTAGTTGGTAGATTGGTTCTTTCTGAATCAAACTTTGATGCTACAGATCCTTATTCTTGGTTCAGGGGAGGAGGACAGCGTGTAGATTTGCTGGCCCAGATTGGTATTGAAAGAAATGATTTTGCTCTGAACTTTACAGAACCATGGTTGTTTGGTGTACCACTTAGACTTGACACCTCTGCCTTTTGGCATATGCGTGAATATGAATTTTGGACTGAGCAGCATTTAGGTGGTAGCTTGATGCTGACCTACCCTGTACTCGAGTTTAATTTGATTAGTTTAGGTTACACGCTGGACTTTGTCAACGTAAAGAATATGGACAGTGGGTATTCGCAGAGCTTTAGAGATGAACAGGAGGGTGCTAGCAGAGTTGGTGCTTTTAATTTTGCAATAGAACGTGATACCCGAGATAATTTAATGGCTCCAACTTCCGGGTATTTATTAAAATTTGATGGTGAAGTAAACTCCGTAATATTTGCTGGTAGTACTGACTATTATAAATTAAACTTCGCAGCAAGTGGTTATTGGAATTTTTTTGATGAGTTTTTAGTATTGCACTTAGGGGCAAAATATGGCTGGGTTCAAAGCATTAGTAATAGTGATGTTCCTATTTACAAGAGATATTTTCTTGGAGGGCAGAATTCTATTCGTGGTTTCCAATATAGAAGAGTGTCACCTTCGGATAACGGTTTACCTGCCGGTGGTCAGTCCATGTTTGTAACAACGGCCGAAGTAACTCATCCGATATATAAGTGGATAAAAGGAGCAGCGTTTGTTGATGTTGGTAATACTTGGGCAGATCCTTTTGGGTTTAATTTTAACTGGAATGTTGGTGTTGGGTATGGTTTAAGAATATTAGTTCCTCAAATAAGCAATGTTCCAATTAGGCTAGACTTAGGTGTGCCTGTTTATGGGACAAGTAACGAATACAGTAAAAGTCCTCAATTTTACTTTGATGTCGGGGTTAATTGGTAATGAAAACACTAAATCTATACATTACAAAAGGTTTGCTTCTTATTTTTACGGCAACTATTATTATATTAACATTCGCTATGGTCGGCGGTAATATCTTACAAGTGCTTAACTATCTTGTTAGGGGTATACCTATAGGAGATTTTATGCTGGCTATCTTATATTTTTTCCCAATGGTACTTTCGTTTACTGTACCTTCTTCAATTTTAGTTGCTGTTCTTCTGCTTTTTGGAAAGATGTCATCTGATAATCAAATTACAGCAATGCGTGCGAGTGGGATATCAGTATTTCAAATTATTTCACCGTTAATAATACTAACATTTGCCTTAACGCTAATCTGCATTTATCTACAAGTTCAGGCCGGTCCGTACTACATAGGAAAAGGGCGGGGAATACTATATAATCTTGCTACAACAGCTCCACAAGCCCTGATTGCCCCTGGGCAAGCAACTAATTTTGGCAACATGGTTGTATATGTTAAAGATAAGAAAGATGATCAACTAAAGGATGTGCAAATTTTTATTTTTGATAATGCCAAAAAAAAGGTTAAGCAGGACATAACTTCCGCTGACGGTAAAATAGTAGTAGATAAAGATAAAGGTTTACTAAAGTTAATACTGTATAATTATAATATTATTGACTATCAGGAAGATGATCGGATTTTTGGCAAAAGACTTTCTGTTACATTAAATGTTGCTCAAAGTCAAAATAATAGGCCTCTTGTTCAAAGAACAGACTTTATGACCATATCTGAGTTGCTTGGTACAATTTCGCTTTATCATCAAACGGGGCTAAGTACATTGGATTATGAGATTGAGCTTAATCTTAGATTTGCAATGGGTCTTGCGCCAATTGCATTTTTGCTATTGGGATTGCCTTTGGCTATCAGGACATCAAGGAGTGAGACCTCTGCAGGACTTTTTCTAAGTGTTATATTAGCAGGGTTATATTTCTTTTTTATTATTGGATGCAAAATGATGGGGTTAGGTCCAGAACTGTATCCCCAATATCTTCTGTGGATACCAAATATAGTGTACCAAATAGGAGGATTATTTTTTATCATCAGGCTTACGCGAAGGTGAAGATAAAATATTCCAACTTTTTACAATAAGTGAACTACAACCACATCGCAGGCGATTTTAGGAACATCGTTACTTTTATGACAAACTGGGCAAATCCCACCTACCGCATTTTCAAGTTCTTTTTCTGAGCATTTCAACTCGTCAAGTTCCTTTACTAACTTTTTTGCTATTTTTATCTGTGTGGACTTTTTAAAGCTCTTTTTTTTTGACACTTGCTTTCCCCCTGTGCAGTGTGCGCACTACAAAAAACTACTTTGTTTTAATGTCTTAAAATTCTTTTACTAATATTCTACGGTAAAATTGGAAATTTCGCAATAGCTTTGGAGAACTATAATCGAATAAAAGCAGTCCAATTAGCTTTGAGTAACAGATTTTTTGATTCTATTGAAGCATCAAGGTTACTAATCAAATAAACCTACGAAAATAAATTCACAAGTTCTTCCGGTGTAACCGAAGAGCTTCCCACTTTTCCAACAATAACTCCTGCAGCATGATTTGAAATCTCAGAAGCTTCATATCCTGTTGCTCCACCAAGCAAAGCGAGAGTATAACTCGCAATAACCGTATCACCTGCTCCTGTAACATCAAATACCTCTTTAGCTTTTGTAGGAATATGTATAACATCTTTCCCATGTTCAAAAAGAACCATCCCATTAGCTCCAAGTGTTATTAAAAGCTGCTTTACATCCCACTCGGTATTTAGCTTCTCTGCGACATTCAATAATGAAGGATCTTTATGAACCGGTTTTGTTAATTCCTTTGGGTATATACCAGCCAACGCAAAGGATTCGGACTGGTTAGGAGTCATTAAGGTTAAGCCTTTTACATCTAGTTTATGGGATGGATGAGGGTCAAGTGAGATCGGGATATTTTTGTTTTTTGCAGTTTTGATTACCTCATTAATCATATCATTTGAAAGAAGTCCTTTTGCATAGTCTTCAAAAATGACAGCATCAATTTCATTCTTTTTAATCATTGAAATGATACAAGTTGTTATGCTTTTCTGCATATCTTTTGGAACCGATTCTTGGTTTTCGTAATCTATTCGGGCTAATTGTTGAGACTCTGCAATGATTCTTTGTTTTTCTATAGTCAAATAATTTTTGTCACGAATAATATTTTCTGTGTTTATACCTTGTTCATCCATTAAATTTAATAAAAATGTGCCATTCTCGCCTTTGCCGATAACTCCAAATGCTAAGGCTTCTCCGCCAAGAGATGTGATATTACGCATTACATTTGCAGCACCGCCTAATGTATATGTTTTTTCCTTAACATGGACAACAGGTACTGGTGCTTCAGGTGAAATTCTAGAAACTTTCCCCCACACATAGACATCCAGCATGAGATCACCAACGACAGCTATCCTTTTACCTCTAAATTTATTTATTATTTCCCTGACTTTTTCTTTTTTCATAGTGTTCATACTTATTTTATTGTTCAGATTTTGGATCAATAACGATAGTTCCTGGAGATGTAAAATGCTTAGCCTGCTTTTCTAAAAAAGAACATAAGTCGTTTATATAAGTTGTAGGATCAATTGTTTCTTGGAATGTATATGCTTTTTTATAATGTGGCCATTGGACAATTATAGTATCAAGTTTGTATAACGTTTTATGGACATTCCTTGTTTGTTCTCGGGTCATGTTGTTGATGTATTTTCTCAGGTAGGCGGCAATGGAATCCTCACAGTTTATCAAAAGATCTTTTATACTCCTTTCGTCCGGTTCGTTGGCTTGCATACCCTTTGTTTTTGCACGCAATCGATCTATTTGCCTAACAACATACTGTTTAGCTGTTGCAAGCTCCCAGGTTCTTCGTTTATGCAATGTATATGGTAGCCAAACCATGATAGCAACTTCAAAGAGTATCAATAGAATTAACAAAATAATAGCAAAATTAGAAGCAAAACTTGCACGCCAACTTCTGCGAGGAACTGGTTTGATAATGTTAAATTGGAATTTTGTTATGCCAATTGTCAATATATCCCCGTCTGCTAATACAGCGGGCCATTTTAAAACAGCGGAATCATTAATCTCTACAAAAGCTGATTGTGTCGCAACAAATCTAAACTCTGCGCCCCTATGGTAGAGCTCACAATGAAACGGTAAAACTTTTTCCGTGTTAATTATTAGGTCGCAGTCTTTTCCTGACCCCACCCGTATTGTGCCGGCATAATACCGCAGAGGAGGAGATTTGTCATCGTTGTCAAAGTTATTTAATTGTTTTAAGACAAAAGGCATAAAATGATTTCCTGCATATTGTAAATTAGAAATTAAAAACCTCTATTATTATAAGTCGTAATGGTCGGCTTAACAAGATACTTAAGAATATTTTTTTCTTTTCCTATAAAAATTTACACTCTTATTTAAATTATTTTATATTTCATTTCGTTTATAACTGGATTCAGTGTTTCACTTATAGTATAATTTAAACTGAAACTGCCAATGCCGTATTCGAAGTTTAAAAACAGTATCCGATTGTTTCAGGTCAAATGAAATATAGTCTTTAATTTGTGCAAGGAAAGAACTCAATGAGAAACTTTAAATTAAAAATAAAATCGTCTTTGTTTTATCAAATAATCAATATTATTTCTTTGGCATTTGTCATAATTTCGTTGATTCTTGCTTTTCTTTTATATAACAGGCGTAAGGATCTTTTGGAAATTAACAACAAAATGACATCGGAGATTAGTAAAATAACTGTTACCTTGGATAGCGGCAGCGGAGCTACACACTCAAATAACTTGCCAGTAGATGGGATGAAAGACCTTCAGGCTTTAGTTGCTAATTTAAAAAACGCTGAAAAACAAGCGCAAAATCTCGTAAAACAAAAAAATAATATGGGAAAAGCATTGGTTGCTATTTCTACTAATCTTCAGCTTCCAGTAAACTTTACCACAAAACAGTTTCAATCGCTTAAGACTTACCGAAAAACAGTCGATAGTTTAGTACAGTTTTCAAAAAAGGTCAATGACAGAAATAACTCCTTGATCGACTGTTTTGTAAATATTGCTAATGTAATACAAGATCCAATAAAAAATAAAGCCGCATTCAAGTCAGCAAATAAGAACTTGCAAGGGGATTCGGAAACGCTAAACAAATTGATTGAAAATGTAAAGCTAGTTAGCAATGAATTGAATAGTGCTAAAAAACAACTTATTAATAACAACAGTAAAATAAAGAAACTTGAACAAGGACTTTTAGATACACCAAATTCTTCTGGCAAAGAAGTTCAATCGCTTATTGCTGAATATGAAAAACAACTTGAAGAATTACAGAAAGAGAATGCAGACTTAACAAATTCTATTAATGAAAATCAAACCTTAACCAGCAGTAGAACCGTTGAGCAGATAGAAACGATGCATCCGAATAAAAAACGAGAATATGAAAACAAATTAAAAGAAATCAAGAGCAGATTATATTTAAAGCTCTCTGGGAAAGTTCTTAAGTATGATAAAAAATGGGGTTTTGCTATTATTGATCTTGGAAAATTTAATAAAGTAGACTTTTCAATTGATGGTAAAAAAGAAGCTGCTACTGTGGCGTTGCCGCTTAACAAGGAAATGTACGTATCACGCGGAAATGAATTTATTGCAAAAGTAAATATCTCTAAAGTCGTTGATAAATATGCCGTTGTAAACCTGATATCTCCTTCAGATAGTGTAATCCAGCCAGGGGACAAAGTTTTTTTCCCTGTTAAACCCGACAATGTAGATGGTCAGTGAAATATTGCTTAATCACTACCTAACAAAAGTAGACTTGTCAAGTTTTGAAAGGAATTGAATGTTGAATAAGAGAATAATCGTGTTGTTTAGTTCTAGGAATTTTAGCTTTTTTTTAGCAATTCTACTGTTGTTGTTCATAGCGATGTTTTGTGAAGGATGTCAAATGAGCCCACAGGAAAGAAACGGCGTAAGCTTATTGCCACAAAACAGGCCTTCAAGTAGTGGTGGATTCTCCAAGACTAATCGCGGTATGGGATTGACTTTCTGATTTTTTCAGGTCTGTGTCAATATTATCCTGCTCAATTAAACTCTGCGAAATAGTTTTTTTTGTTTTAATTCCAAGCGTTTTGATTTTTTCAGCTTGAGAAACAAGATTTCCACGCCCTTGTGATAGTAGCTTAAAAGCATTATGATACTCATTGTCGGCGCGTTCAATATGTCTCCCCACTGTCTTAAGTGAATCAATAAAACTGTAGAATTTATCATACAATTTTCCTGCACGCTCTGCTATTTCCTTTGAGTTCCTGTTTTGATACTCATATCTCCAGATACTTTGGATTGTTTTTAAAACTACCAACATCGTAGCAGGTGAGACAAGAACAATACTTTTCTGAAAAGCATTACTAAACAGTTTTTTATCTGTTTCAATTGCTGTCATAAAAGCGCCTTCAATGGGTATGAACATCAAGACATAATCTAGAGTGCGAACTTCAGGTAAGTCTTCATAATTTTTTGAGCTTAATTCGTTAATATGATTTTTAATGTTTGAAATAAATTCCTTTAGTGCAAGGGACTTTGCTTCAAGGTTATCTGAAGAATGATATTTTTCATAAGCTGTTAACGTAACTTTAGAATCTATTATTACATCTTTGTTTTCAGGCAACCTTACGATTACATCGGGCCGTTTTCTTTTACCTTCTCTATCTTGGCCGCTAAACTGTGTTATATATTCACGGTCTTTTCTTAGGCCAGAATCCTGAAGCACGTTTTCAAGAATTATTTCACCCCATGTTCCTTGTTTTTTATGATCTCCTTTCAAAGCGTTAGTCAAATTAACCGCTTCTTCGCCAATCTGGGAATTCAATGTTTTCAAGGAAGTTATTTCCTGCTGTAACGAAAATCTCTGTTTAGATTCTTTGTCGTAAACATCTTCTACCTTTTGTTTAAATTCTTTTAACTGCTCACGTAATGGGGTTATTATGGTTGAAAGATTTTCATTATGTTGATCTTGAATTTTTTTTCTTTTATCTTCAAATATTTTATTGGAAATATTTTCAAATTCTTTTTTTAGGGTTTCTTGAGCGTTGTTGAGAATTTCAAGCTTTTCCAAGGAAACCTTTCTTTCTTTATTTAGTAGTGTTTCTAGTTGAGAAACCTGTTTTTCAAGTGCAACATTATTATTGATGAGTTCTTCAGAGTGTGTTTTTGAAATTTTCAGGTCATTAGAAAGTTCCTCAATTCTGTTCAGTTTCTCTTTCATACCCGCATTTTCAGATTTATAAGAGATGTTCTCCTCACGGAGAATCTCAGTTAGTTTTTTATATTCAATATTATTGCTTTTCAACTCATCACTTTTCTGATTGAGAGACTGCAATTTTTCTTCAAATAAAGCTGATTTACCGGCACACATAGTTCTTTCTTTTTCAACTGAAAATTTTTGTCTGTTGTGCCCTAAAAAGAAAAATATCAAGATTCCGGCAAATAAGCCTGTAGCAAAGAGTGCTATACCTAAAACAACCATTTCTAATGTTCTCCAAGCTATATTATGCTTTTGGGCAGAGTCATCCACACAAATAGATCTATGAGGTTATAACCTTGCATTCTGGGGCAAATATTCAATTACAATTTAGCATTTTTTGGAAAAATCATTTTGTATAATCGTTTACAAAAGATTCTTGCTTTTCTATGTCGTTTATGCGTTTAACCTAAGATGATATTTAAAAACTAAATAGCTAAAATACATTTGTTGCCATTTTTTTATTTGTGAAAATTGAAAAATAGATATAAATTTGCTTGGGTGGAAAGATTTCCGTCCAGTACCGCTTGGCATGAATAAATTCTAGACGAGGAACCAAAAGATATCTCCAAATTTTGGACTGGAGAAATTGGGCCTCAGTTGAGAAATGGGTGAAGTTAGCATGAGGAGCCGTATGCAAACTCGTACGAAGGTTTTGTGAGAGGACGAGACTTTCGTGTTCCCTTCACCTAACAAAGAAACCCAGGAGGTTTTATGAGATCATTGTTAATTAAAAATGGAACAGTTCTTACGCTCGGAGAAAGTAATAGAATAATAAAAGATGGAGCTGTTTTAGTTGAAGATGGCATAATACAAAAAATAGGAAAGGAAAAAGACCTCAGTAATATTCCTACAGGTACAGATGTCATAGATGCTAAAGGCAAACTTATAATGCCTGGTTTTATAAATCAACATATGCATTTCTACTCCACATTTGCCCGTGGAATTATTCCGAAACAACCTCCCGCTAAAAACTTTACTGAAATACTTGAAAAACTTTGGTTTCCATTAGATAAAGCGTTAAACGAAAAAGATATCTATTATAGCACAATGGTGGCTCTTATTAATGGCATAAAAAATGGTACCACAACCTTTTTTGACCATCATGAAAGTCAAGGTCTTCAAAATGGCTGTCTTGATATTATAGAAAATGCCATCAGAAAAGTGGGAATACGCGGTTGTCTTTGTCTAGGATCATCAGACAGGTATGGCAATGGTGCTGAAGGGATAAAAGAAAATATCCGTTTTATAAATAAAATTCAGGGAGGAAGCAAAAACGGCGATGATCTGATTTCTGCGATGTTTGGTTTACATGCTCTTTTTACAGTAAATGATAAAACTTTATACGATTCTGCTGAAGCAGCAAATGATCTGGGTGTTGGAATTCACGTTCACACGGGAGAAGACAAAGCAGATCAGAAAGAGAATTTGAAAAAATATGGAATGTCTGTTATTGAACGTCTACACAAAGCAAACGGACTGGGACATAACACACTTGCAATTCACTGTGTTCATGTTTCTGACAAAGAAATAGATTTAATAAAAAAAACGGGAACATGCATAATACATAACCCACAATCAAACATGAATAATGCTGTTGGAGTGGCAAATGTTCCTAAAATGCTAAAAAAAGGAATTCTAGTAGGTCTTGGAACTGATGGAATGACACCAGGCATGTTGGATGATGTTCGTGTCGCCAATATATTACACAAATTGGCTAACAAAGATCCTAGAATATTTGTTGCTGAATCCTGTCAACTTCTATTAGAAAACAACGCTAAAATCGCAAACCGTTTTTTCCCTCGTAAGATAGGAATTCTTGAAGAAAATGCATGTGCAGATATAATTATAATGGATTATGACCCTCCAACACCATTGAACGAATCAACATTCTGTGGACATTTCCTTTTTGGCATTTGCGAAGCAAAAGTCGATACTACTATTATCAACGGTACAGTTCTGATGAAAGATGGAATTTTAATAGATATTGATGACGCTGCTATTAATGCAGCAAGCAGGAAACAGGCAGAAGATTTCTGGGGGAGATTCTAGGGTTTGTTTTCGACTACGGAAAACTCCGGTTATCATTAAATTTCTCTGCAGGTTGATAGAGAATATCGGTGTGAATTCATAAGGTCATAACTTCCCTCTCCTCCCTTTGTCGGCAGCAGCTCTGCGCTCAGCTTTTTTATCTGGAACAGGGTAATGAATATAGTGTGTCCTACGGTCAGAGGGAAAAACGGGTTCAGCCCAGTCAGGTTTAAGATTTATACTAGAAACAGATGACCCAGTCTTGGCTCCAGAGAACTCTTTGGTTAAAAGTGTGAAGAATTCTTCTTTTGCTCCCGGTGCAGTTATTTGACATTCCAAGCTATACTCATAAAAATTGACATGGCCAGCAAGATCATCAATTCTGGAACATGTAAAAGGACTGGCTCCTAATACAATAGACGCACCTGGTTCCAAAATTACAATTGTCTTCGTTACATCGTCTTCTGGATCAGTAAAATTTAAAGAAGTCACGGCTCTTTCTCCTATTTCCTTAAGAACGGTCCACTCAGCAGTGCTATCATACCCCCTCATAGGTCTCAAAATAAGCTGTGCCTGTCTATCTAGAGTTTCATTCTTCACTATTACAAGAGATCGCACAGTACCATCTCTTAATAATTCTTCTTCATCTTTGCTCTTATCGACAACCCTTCTACTCACAGGTTTGATTGCGGGATAATGGATATGATGCCTACAATGAGGCACTTTGTCTCTTGTATCGATATCTTCCTTATCAATTGTAACCCAATAAGGTTGAAGATCTATCTTTACAGATCGTGAGCAATTAGAGAAAACTTCAGTAAATAAATCGAACTCCATTTCATATTCCCCTGGAACAGTTGTTATCCAACAGCTCAAGGTATATTTCGTAGCTGCACCTGAGATAGATGTATCATAGGTCAGTGTGATGGGGGCTGCACCTGGCTCCAATATTATAGTTGACTCCAATTTTTCACAATCATAAATACCCGGTATGGGCCTTGCATCCTCTTCTTCTGGTACCATAATTTTCCACTTTGTATCTTCATTATTCTGTGTGGTGGTTAAAACAAATCTTGCACACCTGTCAGTATGTTCAGGTTCAGGCAATGATGTTGCATTTTCTAAAGTGAGTTTAAAATGTGCTCCAAGCAAATCACCATTTGTTGTTATTGCGAGTGCTATAATTGTTAAAATTAACCAATAATTTTTCATTGGTACAATGTCTCCACGTTATCATTGTTTTTAAAGAAAAGCATTCATTGGTAGGCCATGATAGACTATCATGCCTATACTTAGAAATGTCATTTATCCTCAATAACACGGTTGATTTTGAGCCTGTAAGTACAAGTTGGGCGAATATTAATATTTTTATAATTCCTTAATGATTAAGAATTAGCCCTGTTTTTGACTTTTCTACTGAGTTTTTTAGGTTTATGATCTTTCTAAGTATAGACGATAAATTTAACACAACTATTTCCAACATGTTAAAAATTATACTTTCGTCGGCTAAGATCTTAACTTTTAGCTTGCGATTTTAGCCTTAAATGCGGCAAAGCGAAGCGATAATACTTTACCGTTTACGGTATAAGAAATATAAATGTTGAAAATCAGATATTGCTTTACATCCTTTTTGGAAATGATCTATTTAAATCCTACCCAAGCTTGAATCATTGGGGAAAACTTTATGATAACTGGTGCAAAAACAATACTGACCATGCTCATAAGCTTAATGAGAATATTCAATGAGGGTCCGCTTGTGTCTTTAAATGGATCTCCAACGGTATCTCCGATTACAGCTGCGGCATGTGTAGGATTTTTTGAGCCATCTTTAAGATTTTTACCGCCCAAATTTCCTTTTTCAATATGCTTTTTAGCATTATCCCATGCGCCTCCTGCGTTGTTAAGAGTACATGCAAGAACAAAACCTGTGGTTAACCCACCTGCCAAAACTCCCATAATACCCGGAACTCCTAAGATTAAACCAGTTATAATTGGTACTATCAATGCCAGCAATGAAGGAACTATCATTTCTTTCTGCGCTCCTTTTGTTGATATAGCAACACATCTTGCATAGTCAGGCGTTCCTGTTCCTTCCATTATTCCAGGAATTTCTCTAAATTGGCGACGAACTTCTTCAACCATTGAACCGGCGGCTCTGCCGACCGCTTTCATTGTCATTGCACAGAAGACAAAAGTCATCATAGCGCCAATGAAAAGTCCACAAATAACCATTGGATTCATAATATGCACATCATATAAATTTACAAAATATAATATTTTATTGGGAGCTTCCTTATACGCATCTGTTGTGAATCCTCCAATTTTCCCACCAAGTTTATGGCTCCAGATGTCAACTTCCATAATAAAAGCAGCCAATAAAGCCAAGGCAGTCAAAGCTGCAGAACCAATGGCGAATCCCTTGCCTGTCGCAGCTGTTGTGTTTCCAAGCATATCAAGTGCATCAGTTCTTTCTCTTACCTTTGGATCAAGGCCTGACATCTCAGCATTGCCGCCCGCATTATCTGCTATTGGTCCATATGCGTCGGTTGCCAATGTAATGCCGAGAGTTGAAAGCATTCCAACTGCAGCAAAACCAATTCCATAAAGTCCGTATGACATATCGGTAAATCCGCCAGCAAACCCAAAGGCACAAATTATGCCTATAGCTATCGTAATAACAGGAATACCAGAAGAAAACATGCCTACAGCAAACCCATCTATAATTGTTGTAGCAGCCCCCATTTCTGCTTGTTTAGCAATACCTTTTGTTGGCTTATATTCATCAGATGTATAATATTCAGTAAAATAACCTATTATAACCCCGCACACTAGGCCAGAAATAATAGAACCAAAAATGCCGGGCTCGATAATATCAAAGCCCCAGGTCAAGATAGCCAGTGCGATAATAATCAAAATACTACTTCCCCAGGTCCCCATCCCAAGAGCTTTAAGAAGGCTTTTCATGTTAGCTCCCTCTTTACATTTTACCATAAACATACCAAGAATGGAAAGTATAATACCAATTCCTGCAACAATCATTGGAGCGGTAACGGCAACAGCTCCACTGATTTTGGAAGTAAGAGGAAGCGCTGCACCAAGGGCAGCGGTAGCTAAAATTGATCCGCAGTATGATTCATATAAATCTGCTCCCATACCAGCAACATCACCAACGTTATCGCCGACGTTGTCAGCAATCGTAGCAGGGTTACGTGGGTCATCTTCAGGAATTCCAGCTTCTACTTTACCAACGAGATCCGCGCCTACATCAGCAGCTTTTGTATAAATACCTCCGCCCACACGTGCAAACAAGGCCTGTGTAGAAGCTCCCATCCCAAAAGTTAACATGGTTGTAGTCATTTCTGACAATTTGTGAACGGGATCAAAACCGGTATGTACCAATTCAATACCCCAAAAGGAAAAACCATTAGCCATGTGTTCAGGGGTGTAAACAAACATATCAAGAATAAAATACCAAATAGAAATATCAAGAAGTCCAAATCCAACAACAACAAGTCCCATGACTGCGCCAGACTTAAAAGCCACTTGTAACCCCTTGTTAAGGCTTATACTTGCGCCTTGTGCTGTTCTGGCTGATGCGTTGGTAGCTGTTTTCATCCCTAGAAATCCACACAAACCAGAGAAAAATCCTCCAGTTAAAAATGCTATTGGAACAAATGGGTTTTGAACACCAAAATATGCAAGAATAACAAAAATAATCAGTAATATAATAAAAACGAGTGATACTGTTTTATATTGTCGTGAAAGATATGCCATTGCTCCTTCTTTAACATGGCCGGCTATCTCTTGCATTCTTTCATTGCCTTCGGAAGATCTCATCATCCATTTGTAAAAGATCAATGCAAAAATTAACGCGATAACAGAAGCTATAGGCGCAATCCACCAACCTGGGGTTATCGCCTCGACATTACTTAGATTTGCGTTGTTCTCTGCGAAAGAGAATAAAGGAACACCCAAGGCTGAAACAATAAGTATTAGTTTTTTCATGTGAACAGTTTTACTTTCTCTTTTTTAAAATTTGATAAATTGAAAAAAAATAAGATTTCTTTGTGCTCAATGATTTAAGTCAAAGAAATCTAGAAATAAAGATAGGCTTACCGATAACTTGACGGCTATTCTTCAGGAATATTTATAACACTGCCAATTGCAGGCTCTTGTTCTGAAGCAATTTTTGGATTTGCTTTTTTTAGGTTAGCAACGCTTACTCCATACATTTCAGAGACAGTAGTCCACGTGTCTCCTTCTTTTATTGTGTGAGGCAAATAGTTATCCGTTGAGATGTTCAGCGGGCTGCTCTTTGGTTCATGTCCTGTTTCTTTTACATCATCAATTAAATTATCGAGCAGGTCGTTATCTTTTTTTGACAAAGAAGCTTCTTTTTTCGGTTTGTTCGTAAGTTGAGCTCTTCTATCGATGTTTTTAACAGCTTTGCTGCCTGCAGGTAAAATTAGTTTTTGCCCGACTTTTAATGGAGTATTTTTATTAATACCGTTTGCTTCTGTTAACTTCTGTACAGTTGTACCATGCATCCTTCCAATTAACCACAACGAATCACCAGGTTTTACCGTATAAACTCCTCCTTTAGTGTTAGCCGTTTCATGGGAAGCCTTTTTAACAGTTTTTTGTGTAACTGCAGCAAGTTCTTCTTTAGATTTTAGCTTACCACCAGGTGGAATTTCTAAGGTTTTTCCAGTTTTGAGATGCTTTTTTAAATCCATATTATTGTGTGCAGCTAGCTCTTTCATGCCTACACCATACATTTTAGCTATTTTCCAGAAAGAATCACCTTTCTGAACCTTGTACACAATTATCTCTGCTTTTACTTCAGGAAATTCAGGGAAGTCGCTCAGCTGAATGTTAGCATCAGATGCTGTAGGAGTTGTGGTAGTACTTTCTTCCAATGCATCGCCTACTATTTCATTAGCGTTTCCTGGAGGAGCTAATGTCGCAGGAGGAATACTTCCCCGGCTTTCAAGCATTTTGGAGGTGGCGCATCCACTAATAAGAATAACTAATCCGACTAAGACTAAAGCGAGAGTTAAACTAGACTTGCTAAAATTTCTTAACATCCTTTTGTTCATTTACATAATCTCCTATTTATAAAACTTTTAAAAAAATTTCCTCTTGCTGCATAATTACTAAACATATCCATGCTGGCACATGCCGGGGACAATAAAACCACGTCATTTACCTTTGCGCAAGAACATGCTAACTCTATTGCTTCCTCAAAAGAATTGCAACCACTGTAATCTAGCACAGTATCCCATACTTTTGCTAGTTTGTTTTGACATTTTCCTACAAGAAAAACCTTTTTTATCCTATTTTTCTCTTCAATAACGGATAAAAAGTCCATTTTTTTATCAAGCCCTCCTGCAATCAGACAAACATTTTTCACTCCGCCAACAGCTCTAAGAGCAGCAATTAAGGCATCTGGATTAGTAGATTTCGAATCATTAACATATTTAATTCCGTCTTTTTCAGCAACAACTTCCAGTCTGTGCACGCCTATTTTAAAATCTTTTATCAAATCGGACATTGCAGCCAATTTGACTCCACACATTTCGCATAAACTTATTGAAACGATAACATTCTCAATATTATGTAATCCAGGTAGAGAAATCTTTTCGGTTGATAATATTTTTTGGGTTTGCTTGCATATAAACTTATTTTTTAAATAATAATCAGATTTTTGGCTCGAAATGGAAAAAGTTAGTGGCTGTTTTTCTGTGTTAGGGAATAATTCCTTCCATTTAGAGAACAGATTACTGTTTAATATTATGTTTGAAGTATCTCTCATATTTTTAAATATATTAAATTTTGCAATAGCATAATTTTCCTTACTTCCATGCCAATCAATATGATCAGATCCAATATTTAACAATGCTGCTGCATATGGAGTAAAAGCATTGATATCAGACAATTGAAATGAGCTCAATTCTAAAACAACAAAATCTAAATCAGGGTTTTTTAAGATAAGTGATGAAAATGGGTATCCAATGTTCCCAGCAGAGATGGCTTTCTTTCCCGCTTTTTTTAATATATGTGTACACAGTTCAGTTACAGTTGTTTTCCCGTTTGTTCCAGTGATCGCAATAATTGGCCACTTGCAATATCTGTATGCAAATTCAATCTCACTTATAACCTTGGTCTTAACGCCAGACAACATCTTTCCAAGCTTAGAAGCTCTCAGGATACCAGGGCTTAATACAATCAAATCGCAATCAGGCAATTGGGCTTCCTTGTAAGAAAGTCTTACTGAAACGCCTTTTTTTGCTAGTTCCTTCCGTTTTTTTTCAAGCTCCGAAGAAACATTCTCGTCAATTGCAATTGTTGTATATCCTTTTTCTAGTGCTAGCTCTACGGCAGCGCATCCGCTTTTTCCTAATCCAATTATTAAAACTCTTTTATTCACAAAGCACGCTCATATATTATTTAAATATTTATTTATTTTTTTGAAGTTTTACATTTGAAATTAATTAAACAAATGTTAACTTATTGATTCGTTCTGACTAATATGCGAGCGTAGCTCAGCGGTAGAGCTTCACGTTGCCAACGTGATTGTCGACGGTTCAAATCCGTTCGCTCGCTCCATTTTTCTTCTTCAATAACAATATTTACCTTGTCTAGTCATCTAACTGCATCTATAAGAATAAAAGCTATTTTGCAGTTTGAATCAGTTTGGTTACTCCAGGCATGATGACTACCGCAATCTATGACAGTATCTCCTTTTTTAAGTTCAGTGTTTTCGGTATCCGTTAGTAACGTAACTTTTCCTTCTAGAATAATTCCATACACTAAAGCATCAACTTTATGCATTAATGGATGTTTCCCTTTTTTCTGTTTTTCAGTTACTTTTTCTCCGTTTAGCAGTATTTCATCAAGTCTATAAATATAGGAATCGTCGGGAGGGATTATGCATACTCTAAAAATAGATCCGCTAGTTTTTGGTAAAAATGAAACCCCGAATTCAGTGGGATCTTTATCTATCTTTAGGTTTGCTGGAGAAGAGTTTGTAGCCCATAGGTTAATAGAAACAGCATCATCAACACCGGAAATAAATTTTTCTATATCTTTCGCATAAGAGTCTTCTAGTATAGTCGATTTATTATTTGCGTTTTGTCCAACAACGATCCTTCTGATTTTTTTCATAGTTGATCAAATTTTTCTTTAAAATTACCTTCATTGTATATTGCTATATTGTTTTTTGACAGTAAGTCAGATGTTAAGCCATTTCCTTCTTTCAACTTTCCACTAAAAGTTCCGTCGTATATCTTTCCATAACCACATGACGGGCTTCTTGCTTTTAATATCGCTGTATCAGCTTCTAGTATTTTTGCAAATTCTAATGTTTTTTGGGCCCCTTTTTCAAAAAAAGGGGTAAGGTCTTTGCCCGCTTTGTTTATTACTGATTTAGTATTATTATTGTTTATCGTAATTTCGCCACCAAGCCTTGGTATACCCAGACCTCCTAGTAGCTCTGGACAAAGGGGGATTGCCTTTCCTGCAATAACCATTTTTACTATTTTGTCTATTTTTGAACATGTGCCGTCATAACGGCAATTTATTCCAACTAAACATGCACTTACTATAATAATTTTGGGCATATTTAAGCTCCTCAAGTTAATAGATTTTCTTTCAGGTATAACAGAAAGTCTCTATTATTAGCTGACAAATAATCCATTTCACCGCCCATCCGGCTAAATGTTTTGCAATAACGCAGGTAATATGCTGGGTTGTCCATGGGTGGTTCCCTATCCTTGCTCCAGTTCCATGTACTTTCAGCAAGATCTACAATCAACATATAATGGTTATCAATATGCTTACCGTTCTGAATTGCTATATTTTGAGACATCGATAGAGATTTTTCAAATATCATTGGAGACATTACTGCTGATCCAACAGATAGATATACTCCACCATCTAAATCACTTATCTGATTAGCATAAGTTAAAAAGTCTCTTTGAGCAGTACGGCCTATTGCTGCGCCGTGGTTCATTGGATGTGTATAGATGATATCATGTCCTATCATGGGATGACCCGTAAAGGGTATTTTTAAACGATAAGCTGCTCTTTGGATACTGTATTCTTTATATGGATGAGGTATTGATAACTTACCAGGTTTAAGGTCAAATTTTTCAATAGTTGAAATCAAGTCTATTGCAGCAGCAGCAGTGTCAGTATCTTTGTCCAGGTTGTTTGCTGCAAAAAGTTTGAGCTTTTCTGTTGGAGGAATAATTAAAAATTCATTCTCAATCATAGCTCCTACAGATTCACCGTATCCAAGTCCTTCGTAAGCACCGACAATAATCGCCAAATTAAGAAAAAATCCTGTTTCATGCCATATCCCAAATTGACCTTGTGTAACATTTACTTTGACATCTTCGCTAGACTCTCCTTGAAACGCGAACTCCCAATCATGGATAATACCTGCGCCATTTGTTGCTAAGTGTGTAATCCAGCCTTTGTTCATTAGATCAATAAAAATTTTTGAAAGTCCATTCTTTATTGAATGGGCACCAAAAACAAGCATTACAGGTTTTTTGTTTTTTCTCGCTTTTTTAATCCTATTGACTGTTTTTTCTAGAATGGTATTGGCATTGCTGTTAAAAGGTTTAGGTTTATCTGTTAATGGGATATGGTCCCGTTCGATGTTCACCTTGTTTGGCCTCTCACTAAGAGGCTTAATATTTAGTTTTATTCTATCAAGTTGAGGGTATGCCATAATTGTTTTCCAATTCTCTGCATTGAAGAGTATTTTTAGTTTTTTTAGATAAAACTTCGAATATCTTACGGAGATCTTCGCTAATTAGAAGGCCCACGAAAAGCCATTGATTATGTTGATGTTTGTTTCAAATACAACATACCATAGCTCAAATCTTTGTTTTTTTCAGGCCTTCTAATTATATTTTAAAATTTATCTTTTAAAAAGATTAATTTTAAGGGATTTCAGCTCTTTTATGATATACTGGTTACGTAATTTAAATCTTTAATTCGCTCTGATGCGGTGTAATTACTAATACTTTTTCCACAGACAGCCCACAAGGAAGAATTAAAGGTCTTGATTTTTGCTTTGCAGTAAATAACAATATCCAATATTCGCACATTACGCCAGATTATCGAATTAATTTCCGGTCATCTTGTTAAAAAAACTTTCAATAAAGCATGGAATGCATCATCCATATGTGAACTGTACAAAGCCAGATGGAGTATAGAAGTGTTCTTCAAGCAGATTAAGTAAAACTTTCAATTATGTGATTTCCTTGGGCACAGCAGGTGCTTACAAATGAGCCTAGAATGGGAAAAATCAAAAAGAAGGGTTTTTAAATTAGCGAATTCTTTGAGGCTGGATATATTAAAATATACCTAAAAAATTAAACTTATGAGATGATAGTGATGAAAAATATAAAAATCAATATTAGGCTATCATATACCGGTGTGATAGATATTAAGAATGTTTCAAACAGTAGCATTATTAAAATTGATACAGATTCCAGTATCGATGAAGTTTTAAGTATGCTCGGGATAAGAAAAGGACACAAAAAATATATCATTTCAATGGTTAATGACGAAAAACAGAAATCCACATATATCTTACAGGACAACGATCACTTAAGCCTTTTTCTCCCAATCGGAGGAGGGTGAGTTTAATTAAAAATTAATAGTGAAAAGTTAAAAATTAGAAATATAACAACTGCAAGTTATGCAAATTTCACAATGTAAGTCAAACTAAAAGGCGAAGTTGAACCAACAACCAACCAAAATGAGCAATAAAGAGAAAAATATTTTTATCAAAGAATTAATGTCAAGAAATTATAAGCCACTTGATAAAGTTCTATCCAATACTGCAGTAGGGATTGCCGGTTGTGGCGGATTGGGTTCTAATATCGCACATATGCTGACAAGATCCGGTATAGGAAAACTGGTTATTGCAGATTTTGATACTGTCGTGACGTCCAACTTAAACAGGCAGTTTTTCTTTGTTGATGATCTAGGAAGAAACAAAGTGGATGCGTTGGAAGAAAATCTTAAAAAGATTAACCCATACATTCAAGTAGAGAAATATAATACAAAAATCACATCCGATAACCTTTTTAATATTTTTAAGAATACATCGATTATCGCTGAAGCCTTTGATCAAGTTTCTCAAAAAACGATGATTTTAAATTCTTTTCTGGAGAGAAAAGAAAAAGGTCAATTTTTAGTTTTAGCGTCTGGCATGGGTGGGATAGAGTCGTCAAATCTAATAAAAACAAAAAAGTTCGGTAATAATGTTTATCTTTGTGGAGATTTTTCCCATGATTTTAGTCTTGGCCTAATGGCGGCACGAGTTAATATTGTAGCTGCACATCAGGCAAACACAGTGCTAAGAATAATCGCAGAAAAATTTGAACTGTAGATTTCTTTGTGCGAAAAAATTTCCGAATGTGTGCCTGACATGAATAAATTCTAGATGCGAAAGTCCGCCCGTATTAAAATGTAATTATTGATTCTTACATTCAAACATGTTATAATCTTTACAAAGAGAAGAACCGCATTAGTAATCATGGGCAATAAAAGAAAATAAGTATGATATTAAAAAAATTTAATCTGATAGAAATAGCATTGGCTATCGGCATTCTCGCTGTTGGTCTTACTTCAATTGTTTCCTTGTTTCCTATAGGTCTTCAGGAAACAAGGGACTCTATCGGTCAAAATTACTCTTCAGAAACAGCCGATAGTATGCTGGCATATATTGCCAGGGAAGCTTACAATGACTGGAATGTTCTTGCCAGTGTCCCGGAAGGTAAACCGATATCATCATTAACCGATTCTAGTGGGTGGACACACCTTGAAGGTAATATATATGGTCCTGATGCAGGTAATGGCGTGTATGGACTTAAGGTAAGTTCAGGAGATAATGATAGTATTACTGATTTTGCTGGAGAAGTTCTTCTATGGAAATCTAAGGTTCAAAACATAAGAGCTGCAAATGAAGATATTGATGAACTCGAATATGGTGATGCCATCGCACTACATCTTGAGATCAGTTGGCCTATTGAAAGGAACTACTCACAAAGAAAGAAAAATACATTTTATCTGGAATTGTTTAATTATGATCAATAAGATAAAAAAATGTTTTACTCTCATTGAGTTAATAGTAGTAATGGCTATTTTTATTGTACTCTTTGCAATTATTTCTAGTTTTTATAATACAGCACATAAAGTCATCTCTTCCTCGGATGAGCATACTATGATTTTTGAAAATGCGAAAATTGCCTTGGATTTGATGAGCAGAGAACTTCAATGCGTATATTATGAAAATGGGAAAACGCCATTTTGGCACTGGAAACCTGATACCTCTCCTTCCGCTTGGGGAAACTATAGAAATGAACTTCTTGCATTTGTGTCAGTAACAAATTTTTCACAAAACGATGACTGCACATCAAAAATATCAGAAATAAAATATCAGAAATATTATGCTACCAATCATAGTGATTCAAAAGACGGATGGCTGAGGCGTAGTGTTACAGGGAATAAAATGAGCGACGGTTCTGATAATCCCCAATGGAATTACTATAATAATTTGATTGTTGGATATACAACTGACCTTATTGCAGGCACAGATACACCAGTAGCATCTTTTACTGCAACTTCAGATTCAAATGAAAGTTACCAAAAAGTAATCCCTTATGTGACTGACTTAACTTTCACATGCTTTGACAAAGAGGGGAACGAAATAACGCCTGATACAACTGCTTCAACGGATGCAGATGCCGGTGTAATTACTGAATTTCCATATTCTCTTGAAGTTACACTCAAGTTGATGGATAAAAATTCCTGGAGAAAATGGATAGATATCGGAGGAAATGTCAATCCACAAAATGATACAGGAAATATTAAAACTTTTCGAGAAAAACATGAACGTACATTTAAAAAAACTGTCCTTATAGGTAATAGAGGACAGTATGATAATTAGTTGCTGGGTGTTGGTTTTAAAATGAAGGTTTTTACCTGAGCGCTACATATGTGTACATTTTTCATATTCATTAAATTCTCTGCCGTTATCTATTGCAAAAGGATATACTTTCCCTATATAATGTATATATAAGCTGTGTAGGACCATAATTTTAGCAGCCTGTTTTTATTAGACAATGAGGTATACCATGAGAGCGGAAAGTAAAATTAGGAATGAAAAAGGTTTTGCAATAATTCTCACAATAGGGTTTCTTGCTCTTTCTTCTATGATGGCCGCTCTTTTTGTTACCAGTTCAATAACTAACAAAAAAACTGCAGAAAACTATTCTGCTCAAACAGCTTCAAGATTATCTGCCCATGCGGGAATACAACGCGCCATTGCAGCTCTTAGTTTATATAGTGGTGATCTTAGCAATGACCTCATAACCGGACATGTGTATAGTAAAAATCAAGAATCCATTTCAAATGATGCAAAAAGAGAATTTTTAAGTGGTGACAGCGGTTTGTTAAAAACTGTTATTGATAATATGAGTTATTATTCTTTAGCTGAAAATTACAATGTTAGTGATTACCCTACCTGGCAATATTTTCCATTTGATCACGGAACAGATACACCAATTATCGGCAGATTTGCATATGTTGTTCTTTCCAATTTCGGAAAGCTCGACCCCTCCGCCTGTATCGATTCGGGAGAAAATGCTAATAGCAACTCAATGGATGCTATTTCTGAAGATGCACCAGCCTCTGAAGCAACAATGATTGATCCTTCAGGAAATGTGGTTATAGGACGTCCTGGCAGGAATGTTAGCGAACTGTTTCTTGAAAGTTTACCCGACTCATGGTTTACAGAAGAATACGCACAAAAAATAAGCTCCAAGGATGCATCTCCAGAAGGACATCTAAAACTCGATGCTGGCACATGGACAGCCCGCTGGAGTGATATTTACAAACTGTTGGATAAACTGAACGTTGCTGATGATCACAAAGATTCATTCAGGCAGTTTTTTAGCTTCGACAACTCTCCTGAAGCAGAAGCTTTCTGGATAGATGATGATGGTAATAATGTCAAAGATAATAACGAAATATACCATCGTTTCAATCTGACAAGGGCTGATTGGAATAGCTTAACTATTGCCAGTATCTTATCGCCACCTAATCCTTATTCTTCCTCACAGGGAGGCGGTATCCCATGGCTGAACAACTGGGCTGACGCTGGTGACTACCCAGATTCGGTAACTGCTAAAAATCAGATTGCTGCAAACCTGATTGACTATAACGATAGTAATACAACTGCAACTACCGATAATCCAAATAATCCAACATATGTAGGACTAGAAAAATGCCCGTATATCAATGAGCTGTTGTTTGAAATTGAAGGTGAGGTCCTTTCTCCAGGAGGATACACTTTATTCTCAGCCAGTTCTATGAGTATTGTAGCAAGCAATGTTACTCTGTCAAATGGACATACAAACGGCATACTTCAGATATGGGGGACCATTACAGCTTCAGATACTTTTTCATACGTAGGCACTGCACAAGTTGGCGGCGGCGCTTCTGTTACTACAGAACAAGCTGATTCCCAAACCACCCCAAGTTTACCTCAGGCTTTAAGTGCTTACCAGAGTGCAGCAGCATATTATGATAATGTTAATATTAAATTAAAAGAGGCTGCAGGGAATCAAATTGAAGTAGTAAAAGCAAGTAATGGTAATAATGAAGCTTACGTTAATAACGGAAGTATTATTTATGTGTATGGAAATAGCAAAAGCATAGAAATTGATGAGGATAATTTTAGTCGTACGGTTACTCTTATCTGTGAGGATGAAGATATTATAATTAGCGGAGATAACATAACAATTACTCCAGCTGTCCAAAACACTATGATGTATGCAGGTGACACTGTCAATGTTACTGGTAATTATTTTACCGGAAGCGGTATAATAAAGTCTGTCGGCAGTATGACCATCAGCGGAACTAATGCAACAGTTTCAAATGCCTCTGTATGGAGTAACGGATCACTAGCTGTATACAGCACTAATGGGGCAATCACTGGAGAAGGAGAGGGATCTGGTTATATATGCAATGTATACATTAAAGATATCCAACTCGAACTTGTGGACATGTACAATACGCCATCTATGAATTGCACTGCAGAAGTGACTGCTTCAGGTAGTTATAACTGGCTCCTTGATGGCACTGATTCAGATGTCAATTTTGTAAAAACCTTTACATTAGGTATTATATCAGGTAGTGATACTTACTCTTATAACGCTACATACGATTTGGCTGACTCAGATATTTCTCCTGCAGATACAAAATCTGGTGGGGCTGATCTGGCAACTTCAATAGAAGATTTTCAAATAACAGATCTTAAAGTGAAACTGATAGACTCAAGTAATAATCTCCTTGATTATGCATTTATAGAACCATCAACAACATATATCGATGTAAGTGGTGGCATTACCATGTCAGGAGATTTAAATATAAATCCAGGTTCAATGTCATCATCGCATCCATTTATAATGCAAACAGTAGGTAACGGTGAACTAAACCGAGATGATATTGCGTCCTGGAATGTTACGAATACGTACAACGGCACAGCTACTGAAATAAAAATAAAGCCGAAATCTCCTGGTCAAGGTGGGACTTCAATCACAATAGATGGTTCAGAAGTTAATCTTGAGACTAATACATACTACACACTTTCAGGGAACATGACTGTTAACGTATATAATACCCATTCTAATGCCGGCAAATCTTATGGGCAGGCTACAGGTAAATGGTGGATTGATATTTCAGGTTCAAATATTGCAATGGATCCTGGATTTGGCGGATCCACTGTTGGTGGAGACGGTAGTCCGCCAACAGTTTCATCAGATGGGACAACTAATTCATTGTTTATAGACTATGAGATTGCCGATCCAAGACAGAACCTGAATTTTACCGATTGGGGAGGTATTACCCGTTTT
>Ga0233447_1000841_pt1 | contig 30218 bp, 25 predicted proteins | sample SI_124_October20_3_FD_183014 | JGI IMG/M metagenome (GOLD analysis project Ga0233447, IMG submission 183014) | Seawater microbial communities from Saanich Inlet, British Columbia, Canada - SI_124_October2016_135_MG | ecosystem: Environmental > Aquatic > Marine > Inlet | place: Canada: British...
ATAATAATTATTCGTGGCTACACTTTTTAAGTAAGTTTTGACATAATTGCTTGTTGATTAATTAGTTAGAGTAAAAATGGGTCAGAATATCCGTATAAAGATAAAATACTATCAGGACATAGAAAATCAATGTCTGCAATCCAAAGATGCCGAACCGAAGAGTAAGGGAATGTATACATAAAATGTCCCGAATGCGGTGATATTGAGATATATAATCATTCCTGTGGAAATAGAAACTGTCCTTCCTGTCAAAATAATGAAACTACAGAGTGGATTAATAAACAACTGGAAAAACTTCTACCTGTAGACTATTTCATGGTGACAGTAACAGTTCCTTATGAATTACGTATAGCTATATGGTACAATCAGAAAAAATGTTATAATGCACTTTTTGATTCTGCATCTTCAGCGATGAAAGAAATATCAAAAAGTCCCAAATATCTTGGTGGTGATATCGGAATGACAGCAGTCTTACATACACATGCTAGAAACCTTGATTATCACCCTCATATTCATTTTATTGTACCAGATGGGGCTATTGATAAAAAGAATAAACTCTGGATTAAGAAGAAAGGTAAATATCTTTTCCCATGGAAAAAACTTAGTAAGCTTTTCAAGGGCAAGTTCCTTGCAGCGTTGAAAGGTCACAAAGTAAATTTTCCTGATGTCGTGTATAAAAAAGAGTGGCGTGTAAATATGAAGGAAGCAGGAAGTGGCAGAGAAGCTTTACTCTATTTATCAAAGTATCTTTATCGTGGTGTAATATCTGAAAAAAGGATATTCAATAACCATGACGGCACTGTTACATTCAGGTATACTGAATCGCAGACAAACCAAACAAAATACAGAACTATGAAAGGTGAAGACTTCTTGTTCCAAATAATACAGCATGTTCTACCGAAAGGCTTTAGAAGATGCAGAGATTACGGTTTTCTACATGGTAATGCAAAGAAAATTCTGAAACTACTACAGTTAATACTTCATGTAAAATTAGAAGGAAAGATCAAAACAGAAAAACCACCATATAAATGCCAAAAATGTGGAAGCAACATGAAAATAATTTACCAAACATTCCCTGAAAGAGCTAAATTGATTAGATTTAAAAGGATACTTATCAAGAAACCGGCTTAGTGCGGTAGTAACCGCAATACTATAGTTGAGACTATATCCTTTTTGCTATATCAAGAAGGAATGTAACCGTACTGTTTGAAAACAGTAAAATCAGCAAGCGTGTAGATCCATTGATCAAAAAACAAGAATATGAAAAGAAAATAATGATGAAGTATAGCTCTAAATGAAGGCATTAAACCAAAAAATAAATTCCAACTTCAATAAGGGAAATCATCACAATAATATATTTGCTTTATATAGTAATAGGGAATCTTGGGTGATTCAGACTTGCACAACCATTTGGGATAGATAGTTGTTCCTCTACTACACTCATTCATAGATACTAGCTTTTGGCTTCCGGAAAACTATCTATCCTTATCCGTTATCGCTATATTTCTCAATGGCAAAAGATAAAATTTCATCAAATTCAGGTTGATATCCATTTGATGTATCTACAGACAGTGTTGGTAAAGCCAGTCTCGGTGGTTCATAATTAACGATTGATAGTTCTTTTTCTTCTTTTGCCGTATGAACAGCCCCATCAGCGTGATATTGCAAAGGATTTTAGGGGTCTGAAAAACCTCGCTGAATGTGCCGTGATCGGGCTAATTTAGGATTTTAGGGGTCTGTTCTCTTATTTGGTATTTTCTAATCAAATATTTTTGGAGTATGTTTACGTTTCTAAGCTAATCCGCTTATATAGTTACAAATAATTTTCTTTATACTCCTATATCAATATTCATATTTTTGTTCTATTTTTTCCAGAGCGATTCCCCTGGAACCTTTTAGGTAGATTAGATCATTTGTTTGCAATTCACTTTTAAAGAAAAAGGCTGCTTCGTCTGAATTCAAAAAAGAATGAAGATTAGAGCTATTTTGAAAAATAAATTTAAGATGTTTTATAACCTCGGACATGATTGGTCCTACTCCAATTATTTGAAAGCTTGGGAGTTTATTAACTGTATATTCAATAATTTCTCTATGTACGTCCAGTGTATTTTTTCCAAGTTCAAGCATGTCGCCAAGAACAACATACAGGCGTTTATGTTTGTCAGCTAATAATACATCTTTCGTCATTTCATGTAGCCAGTCTACTCCGGCTCTCGTGCTAGACGGATTAGCATTGTATGCGTCATTTATCCATGTAATATCATTTACTTTATTGATTCTCATTCTCATTCCGGAAATTTTACAATCTCGGAGTGCTGTAGCAATATTTGATGGAGTAATTTCAATTACGGTAGCCACAGCAGCAGCTGCTGCTGCGTTGCTAAGTTGATGAATGCCTGGAATGTTCCATAACACTTTTTGAGAGAGATCATTCAATCTCCAATGCAATTTAAATTTACATTTATCTATATTGGTATTTAAGTGCTTCCAATAGATGTCGCCGTTTTCAGTTTTACCGAATGTAACTGTTCGGGATTTATCGGTCTTTTGTAAAAAAATATTATTATTACTGTATTCTGTGGGAATAATTGCAATACCTTTTTTATGATTGTTAAATGCTGTAAAAATGGATGTTTTTTCTTCTATTACTCCATTAATATCTTTAAAATATTCAAGGTGTGCCGGGCCTATAGATGTAATAACAGCAATGTCAGGGTTGACTATTTTTGTTAATCTACCTATTTCTCCTGGATGATTTGAACCCAATTCTATAACTGCAACTTTATGTTTATCGGTTAGGTTTAATATGTTTTGCGGGACACCTATAAAGTTGTTTGTGTTAGCTTTGGTTGTGTAAACTTTCTCTTTTCCAAATTCGGCAGAAAGGATGCCATGTAATATATCTTTCGTACTGGTTTTTCCATTACTTCCGGTTAGAGCGATTAATGTAAGCCCTTTTAGGCGTTTTCTATGAAAGTTTGCTATGTCCTGATATGCTTTTAAGGTATTATGTACTTCTAGTACTGGGATGTTTGACGGTATTTTATTTAACTCATATTTGCCTTTTTGTAAACATAAAGCGGTTGCACCGGAGTCGATAGCCTTTTGAAGGAAATTATGGGCATCAAAATTTATTCCTGACAATGCTAAGAACAAAGCATTTTTATTATTTAGTCTAGTATCTGTAGAGATAAAGGATATTCTATTTGCATAAGTGGGCATTAAGCCTGCATCTACTTGTTTTTCTTCATTAAGCCAGGAGTTTACTTTTTGTTCAATGTCTCCAGTTTTGCATTTTTCTATTTTGTCTTCCTGGTTGCCTTGCTCATGTAAGGTTGAGGATTCAGAATTTCTGATTAGGAAATCTAAATTATACCATCTGCCTGAAGTTGCTGTTTGTAGGTCTTTATATGTAAATGCGATTGTATTCATTTTGTTTCCATTGATGTTTGTTTCAAATACAACATATACTCGCCACACGCGATTTTTCGAAATTTAGAAATGCATCCTAAATATAAATTTATACCACTATTCTATTATGCAGGCGGTGAGTATATTTTTTAAGATTATCAATTTCCAATAATCTGAAAATTATCAACTAATAAAGTTGAAAGCTCTTTTTTGTATTTTTCTATATTCTCAAAAAAGCCAAATACGGCTTTAATGAAAATTCTAAAAATGGACTGGTTTTAGTATACCATAGCTCAAATCTTTATTTTTTTCAGGCCTTCTAATTATATTTTAAAATTTATCTTTTTAAAAGATTAATTTTAAAGGATTTCATTACTTTTATGAAAAAATTGCATTATTTTCGTGTCTAAATCTATTATCTCATTGAAATCACACAGTAAAGATGATAAATAATTAGTCATGAACTTGCCCTTTATTTAAGTTTTTTTGAATACAAAAACTATAAAAATACTTGGACAAACTTTCTAATTATCATAATGTTATATTTGTTGTGCAGGAACTTCTATGAAACAATGTTCAGAAACGAAAAGAAAACGTGGCAACAAAGTAGGATTTTGGATTTTTGAAACTGTTTATAAAATTTTTGGACTTAATGTTTGTTACCTTTTTTTATATTTAGTAGTTCCATATTATTTGCTGTTTGATCGAAGAGCGGTTTTATCTGTTATGCCCTACATAGAGAAAAAATTTCCGGTTTCCGGTTTTATTGCTATATACAAGCATATTTATTTAATATTTTTGAATCTAGGAAGGCAGTTAATTAATAGATATGTCTATTTAAGCAACAAAGAGTTGTTTAATATTACCTCAAAAGGCTTAAGTAAATTGTTAAGCCTATGTGATAGCAGGGACAAAGGGTGTATCATGTTAACTTCTCATATTGGGAACTGGCAGCTTGCGACTGAAAAGTTACAATCTCTCGAGCAAAAGGTTAACATTGTAATGCGTTTGGAAGAAAATTTGGCGGTTAAGGAGTCACTACAGTTATATTCAGATAAAGGCAATATTAAAATAATTACTCCGACTATAGAGAATTTAGGTGGGGTTCTTGAAATAACAAATGCCTTAAAGCAGGGAGAAGTTGTTGTTATGGCCGGAGATAGAAGTTATGGTGCAGATACGGTTGCTGTCGATTTTTTAGGAGAGACTGCGTTTTTCCCATACGGTGCGTTTAAAATAGCGGAATGTATAGATTGTCCAATAGCAGTATTGCTTATTCATCAAAAAAAACAGACTGAGTACACGCTGAATTTAAACAATATACTCTTTTCTAAGAATTCAGGAAAAAAGAGCGAGTCGAAACAGTTTAGGTCATGTGTGCAAGAGTATGCAGATATACTAGCCACGTTTATTGAAGAACATCCTTATGATTATTTTATTTTTTATGATATTTGGAAAAAATGATATTTGAAGTAAGTTTTATAGGTTCGTTGGCTGAGATCTTAACCTTTAGCTTTAAATGCGGCAAGGCGAGCGTGTCAGCAGGGCGTGGTCTCAACCACTTAAACTAGGTATAGCCCGAAGCGATAATACTCTACCGTTTACGGTATAAAAGAAAAATTAAAACAAGTTTTACTTGCAGGGAGACTAGCTAATGGCTGTTGATAAGCAAAAAGAGAGTGAAATCAGGGAAAAATTAAAAGTACTGTTAGTAAAGAATTTATCTCTTGAAGACATTGAACCTGAAGAAATAGCTGATGATGAGATTCTGTTTGGAGAAGGTTTGGGGCTTGATTCCTTAGATGCAGTGGAAATAGTAGTTCTCCTGCAACGCAATTTTAATATTGATGTAAAAGATGCTCAGAAAGCAAGAAAAGCATTTTATTCAGTCAAAACGTTAACGCAATATATTTGTAATAATATATAAATTCTTGGTTCAAGTATATTGTAGTTGCAATCCAATGGTTTAAAAACTTTCTGTTATTTTGGGATGAAATGTTTATTATGAAAACCTTAGTAACTGGGCTGGGTTGTATCTCAGCCGCAGGTAAAAATTTAAAAGAAACACTTGCTTCATTTCAGGATGCTAGGGTTAATGCTAGAACTGTGTCTATATTTAAAACATTGTTAAATTCTCCTGTTTTTGAGGTGGGCTTAACGAAAGAATATATAGCAGAAAATAAAATGCGCACGCTTGTGCTTGCTGAACATGCAGTAAATGAAGCGTTTGAAGATGCTGGTCTGAACTCAGATATTCTTTCTAGATTTAGAGTTGGTGTTTCTATTGGTACTACTGTTGCAAGCCAGCTCAATGATCATGAGTATTATCGTTCCTACCGAGAATCTGGTAATGGTTCAGTAAAAACTATAGATCGCTATTTAAACGGGAATTTGGCAACTATTTTGAGGGAAAAATATGATTTGAATGGTCCGGGATTAACCGTGGTAAACGCATGTTCATCAGGCACAGATGCAATTGGTGCTGCGTTGTCATGGCTAAAAAGTGGAATATGTGATATTGTTATTGCCGGTGGTGCAGATGAATTGAACCCCATACCTTATAGTGGTTTTAATTCTTTGGGAATAACTAGCGAGGTATGTTGTAGGCCTTTTGACAAAAACAGAGCAGGTTTAAATTTAGGTGAAGGGGCTGGTATTATTGTGTTAGAAACTGAAGATGTAGCAAAAAAACGTGGAATTAAACCAAAACTTACACTTTCAGGTTACGGTACATACGCGGATGCATATCATTTGACTGCACCACGACCGTGCGGATCCGGATTAATTAGCGCTATACGTTATGCTGCTAAAGAAGCTGAAATTAATATAAATAATGTCAGTTTTGTTAATGCTCATGGAACTGCGACCTTCGATAATGATAAAGTTGAAGGCTGTGTTTTTAAAGAGCTGTTTAATAAAAATATTAAATTTTTATCAACCAAAGGGTATACGGGACATACATTAGGTGCTGCAGGCGGACTGGAAGCTGTGTTTACATGCGCAGCATTGAATAACGAATGGATACCTAAAAGTGTTGGATTTGAAGTATTGGATGATGATATAGGTCTTGCTCCGATTACAGAAAAAACAGATATTGCAGGAAGTGTGGCTATCTCTACTTCTTTAGCTTTTGGCGGAAATAACTCTGCCCTTGTGTTTGAAAAAATTAGTTTGTGATAGTATTTCAGTTTGACAGCATAAAATTATCCATAACACTCTTTTTTGGTATAAAAACCGCAAATTTTTTGTAGATATCATCTAGTTTGCTAATATAGTAAGCTACGTTTTCATCTCTTTCTTTTGGTGTATCTGTAAGCAGGCAACAGTTGTCAACAACTGAAAGTTTTTTCTTTGTTCCAGTAACATAATAGGATATTAAATCACCTTGTCGGTAGTGTCTCTGAGCTTTTGATGCTAATTCGTATGCTGCGCTTCTTCTACCTTTACCTGATAGGATTTTAGAGTTGTAGGTTTCAGGAGATTCTTTTAGATTTTCTCTTTTAGCGAGTTTATTCAACGGGATACTTTGGTCCTCGATGTTTTTTTTGTATTCTTCTGTTAATATGTAAATTTGCTGAAATTCTTCATTTAGAAGAAGCGACAGGATTTTTTTCAAATATTCTCTAATGAACGGTTCTACGCCGCGAGATTTCAGGGCTGCACCGGTTATAGCAATTTTACCATTTTTGGCCAAAAGGGCATAGTTTTTACTTTTATAGCAGAACATTGCTTTGTATGTTGAGTCAAGTTCAACATCTATTCCTTTGGGAAGAATTTCCTGTATTTTCTTTTCCATAACTTGTGGAGATGTTATATTTTGTGGAGGTTGAAAATAGATTCCGTCTGTATCCATTTCTATAACTTTTGCTTTTTCTTTTAAAAGGAAATTTAACATGGAACTCAGTATTTCACGTCCACGGGCTGTTACATTTTCCGCCATATCGAAATCATTGAATGTGCCGAAGCTGAACCCAAGATACCCGTAAAATGAATTTATCATTATCTTAAAAGTTGTTTGTAGTGAATTATAGAATTCTTTCTCGTTCTGTGTCTTTGCCCGTTTTTCGCTATCTTTTGCATTTAAACGAAAAGTTCTTAGTTTATTAAGAAAAAATGAAAACTTATTTAATCTATCTCGAGAAGGCTTCCAGACCTGAGAAATTATAATAGACGGGTAGAGTGAGCGTATATCACAATGCCATACGTTCTTAAATATTCCTGAATCGAATACTTCGGTTAATGCTCCTGTGAATTGTCTGCTTGGTTCTGCTAGCGGAATAGATTCATTCTCAGTTAGATATGAAGCAATAAGTATAGAGTCTATTCTAGTGGCGTTTCCTCTTACAATGACATTTTGATATGAATAAGGTGTCAACTGAGTCTGATAAAAATAGCTTGGTGACAGTATTTCTGATATTGCACGGGTTTCACGAACATCATCAAGTGCGTATTGTAATAACCTTTTTCTTTCTTCGTTGTAATATTTTCTTATATCATTGGCATCGATGTAAGTTCGGTTTTGCGATGCGATCCCAAAATGTTTAGCTATAGACTTAAGCCCGTAGCTTTCTAAATCTCTGTGCACAATATCATATAGCTGTGCCAAAAAATAAGTGTCAACAATATGTCTGCCATAAATTTCATAACGACTGTAGCTTGTAGTTCTTTCTGCCACAGAAAAACGTGAAGTTCGGGTTTTTGGAGAACCATTATTACGGCCAATTGACAGTTTGACCTTATGGCGTTTTGCGCGTTCTTCGATGAAAGGCAGATCAAATCTGAAAAGATTATGGCCTTCAATGACATCCGGATCTCTTTCTTTTATAATTAAAACAAACTCTTCTAGTATTTGCTTTTCTGACTTTGTTTCATCTACAAGGAGGTATTGTTCCCAGCCAGTGTTATCACTTAAGCTTATTACTATTATCTTATCTTCTTCCCGTTTGGGATTAGGAAAATCGTAGCCGGGGGTTGTAAGCGTTTCTATGTCTAATTGTAAACGGCGAATATCAGAAAATTTTATTCCCCTGAATAAGCGTATGTTATTTTGTATTAGCACCTGTTGCTGTAAGTCAGAGAAAACCCTATAAGGTGATTTTGGTGATGACGGAGAATATCCAGTTGAAAGTTTTAAATATTTTAATGCTGTTGTATATGTTTTTAGATCGGAGAATTTAACCACAAAACGGAAATATTCATTTCCATTTAGCTTTACTGTCTCATAGCTTCCTTCAAATGAACATAGGAAACATGTGTCCTGTATTATGATAAAAGGGTGAAAATCCATCTCTTTACATATAACTTCATTGTTGGTTCTAATGTAAATATCTGCAGTGCCCTTTTCCTTCGGCTCAACTGCCACAATATTATCGAGAACGGAAGGCACTAATTCTTCTAGTGATAATTCTTTTTGTCTGATGTTTGTCATTATTGCCTGTTTCTGCGACGTTTTATTTAAATTTCTTTTTTGTAAGCTCTTTTGCAGAAGTAAATCTATTAACTTTTTTCAATTTTACAAATTTAAAGAAGAGCATGGGGGTAGTTAACAAGGGTAGCTGTTTTTCTTTATGATACGAATGAAACGTTGTTTAAAATTTTAAAAAACTGTTCGGGCTAATAAAATTATGAAGAAAGATGGAGTTAAAAATCATTTTTTATGGATTTATTTATATTTTAACGGTAATGTTCTATAATTTGAATTTATTAATAATTAATATCCGATAGAACAAGAATTTAATTGGAGTCAAGGTTATGAAAATATTTAATTTTGCTGCTGGTCCTGCAATGATACCCGAATCTGTGATGAAAAAAGTCCAAGAAGAATTTAGAAATTATAATTCGATGGGTATTGGAGTTACGGAACTATCACACAGGACACCCGAATTTATTGATATTATAGAAAAAACAGAATCTAATATTCGTGAAATAATGAATGTTAGCAGCGATTATGATATTTGTTTTGTGCAGGGTGGAGCAAGTTTACAATATGCTATGATTCCAATGAACCTTATGCTTAAGGATGGATTTGCCGAATACGCGGATACCGGTTACTGGTCTCAAATGGCAATGCTTGATGCTGAAAAATTTGGGAGAGTAGATGTGATATGTTCCAGTAAAGCAACCAATTATGATAGGATACCCAGAGTAAGAAAATGGAAACCCAAACCTGAATCTTCATATTTGCATATTACTACGAATGATGCTACCTACGGCATACAATATCATTCTATACCTGTGCTAGAAGATGGAGTACCACTTGTTGCTGAAATGTCGGCAGACATTATGACACGAAGAATTGACGTTAAGCAGTTCGGTGTAATTTATGCAGCGACACAGCGAATAATGGGGCCTACTGGCGTTACAATAGTTATAATACGCAAGGATCTTGTAGAAAGATCAAAAGGGAAAAATCTGGCAACTATGCTCGACTACAACACATTTGTAAGCGAACAATCTATGCACAATACTCCGCCAACTTTTTCTATCTATCTCCTTAAACAGGTAACAGAGTGGCTCAAAGATCAAGGCGGAATGGATGCCGTAGACAGAGTTAATTCTTTGAAGTCTGGAGAACTTTACGAACGTATAGATTCAAGTGGCTTTTACACAAATTTTGTTGCCCCAGCAGATCGATCCAAAGTTAATGTTGTCTTTAGGCTCCCTAGTAAAGAGCTTGATGATAAATTTCTTATTGAAGCACAAAAGATAGGACTAATCGGTCTAAAAGGGCACAGGAGTGTGGAAGGTTTAAGGGCGAGTATTTATAATGCCATGCCACTTGAAGGAGTTGAAGTTTTATTAGATTTCATGAATGATTTTGAGCGCAAATATGGCTAATATTCCGATGAAAGCATCATTCTGGACAAAGAAAAATGACACCTACTCTATATTATGTAACTTATGTCCTAGGCAATGCCTTATAAGTAATGGAAAAAGAGGGTTTTGTAAAGCAAGAGAAAACAGAGATGGCGTTTTATATAGTCTCGTCTATGGATATCCTGTGGCACTACAAGTGGATCCCATCGGAAAAAAGCCTTTTGCCGAATTTATGTCTGGAACTAAAACTTTTTCTATAGGTACATATGGCTGTAACCTGAACTGCTTATTTTGTCAGAATTATCATTTGTCGCGTGGGATTCCTTTTAAAAATACAGGTATACTTGAATCAATCCATTTTTCGAAATTGGATCGAAAATGTGAGCCTCAAGATGAAGATTATGCCTCTCGAAGTAAAGATAGGCACGCCCATCAGCAGGATCGCTATTTTTCACCTGAATCGATTATTAAGTTATCAATTAAACATAACTGTCGTTCAGTCGCTTTTACTTACAATGAACCGACAGTCTGGGCCGAATATGCTATTGATATAGCTAAATTGGCTAAAAAAAACAATCTTAATGTAGTTCTTGTTTCAAATGGCTATATTACTAAGCAGGCAGCAGAAGTGTTTTATCCTCTTATTGATGCAGCAAATATTGACATGAAAGGTTTTTCTGAACATTTTTATTCAGAAATGACCGGAGCACGACTTCAGCCAGTACTTGATTCTATAAAATATCTTTACAGCTTAAATAAACATGTAGAATTGACTAATCTTATTATACCAGATAAAAATAATGATGATAAAATGATTGATTCGTTCTTAAGTTGGGTTGTGCAAAACCTTGATAAAAATGTACCGCTACATTTTTCAGCCTACTACCCAATGTACAAATATAATGAATCTCCACGTACTTCGCCTGAAATACTTTATAATATCCGCGATATAGCCAAGAAGCGTGGTTTTAATCATGTTTATTTAGGGAATATCTGATTTGATTTCAGTATACAGGCAAGCCTATTCTTTATTTTGAGCAGCTTAGAAAGATCTAAAGCCTGTAGACAATACGAAAGGGGATGTAGTGGCTAGTTTAATTAAACTGGTTCCAGAGGACTGGTATCAGATACTGAAAAATGAATTTAAACAGAAGTACTGGGATAAACTGGAAAGTTTTGTTCTTGATGAAATGAAAAAAGAAGTGATTTTTCCGCCTAAGAATGAAATATTTTCAGCATTTGAACTTACTCCGTATTCTAATGTAAAAGTACTTTTGCTGGGGCAGGACCCTTATCACGATTATGGTCAAGCTCATGGGCTTTGTTTTTCTGTCCGCAATGGCATGAAATTGCCTCCTTCATTGAAAAATATTTACAAAGAACTTTATAGTGATTTGGGTATTCCAATAAGCAACTGTGGCAGTTTGACTTCATGGGCAGAGCAGGGGATTTTGTTATTAAACACAACCCTTACAGTTAGGGCTCATCAGGCAACATCGCATAGTAAAATTGGTTGGATGAATTTTACAGATGCGGTAATAAATGTGGTTAATGAAAAAAAAGCTCCTGTAATATTTGTTCTTTGGGGAGGGCACGCAGCAGCAAAGGAGAAATTAATTGATACTTCCAGGCATATAATTATAAAATCAGCACATCCTTCTCCACTTTCTGCTTATCGCGGTTTCTTTGGCTGTCGTCCATTTTCTAGAATAAACAATGCGCTTGTACATAATGGTCATAAACCAATTGACTGGCAAACAGTGGGAGTCAAACTTTAGTTATTTTAGGACATTTTTTTAAGTTGAACCGTACGTAAACTGCAACCTTCAAAGGAATGTTTAAATCGGCTCGTTTTAAACTCAATATCGCAGTATAGTTTTCGCATAGAAGCCTTAAAAATATAACAGTTTGAGAGAAAAAACATGAATAAAATCGACACCTACTTAAAGTTTATGATAAAAAACAAAGCATCTGATCTCCATTTCTGCAGTGGTACAAAACCCCATGTAAGAATTGATGGTGACATTATCGCTTTAAGCGGTAACGACCAAATAATGACATCTGACGCTGTTCAAAGTTTTATTGACGAAATTATGCCAGAAATAAACAAGGAAGAATTTGATGAAACGGGTGATACTGATTTTGCTTATGAAACACCTGAAACAGGCCGATTCAGGGTAAATATTTTTCTTGATACAAATGGTGTAGGCGCAGTATTTAGAGAAATACCGACTAAAATACCCTCTGCAGACGACCTTAACTTGCCTCAAAGCATTCGCGACTTGGCTTTCATGGAAAAAGGACTGGTTGTCGTAACTGGGCCAACTGGCAGCGGTAAGTCCACTACATTAGCTGCATTAGTAGATTTAATTAATAGCACACAAAAAAAACATATTATTACTATCGAAGACCCTGTTGAATTTGTGCATAAAAATAAAAAATGTCTTGTCAATCATCGACAAATTAAAATGCACACATTAAGCTTTAAAAAAGCTCTTAGAGCTGCCCTGCGTGAAGATCCAGATATTGTACTTGTCGGAGAAATGCGTGACTTGGAAACTGTTGAAATCGCAATAGAAACTGCTGAAACAGGTCATCTAGTATTCGGAACTCTCCATACAACAACTGCACCCAGCACTGTAGATAGGATTATTGACCAATTTTCAGCAGATAGACAGGGACAAATTCGCGCTATGCTTAGTACATCACTAAAAGCAGTTATAGCACAGACTTTAATGAAAAAAATAGGTGGGGGCAGAATTGCAGCAATGGAAATATTGCCTGTTAATTTTGCTATATCAAACCTGATTAGAGAAGCTAAAACATTTCAGATACCTTCAATAATGCAAACTGGACAAAAACATGGAATGCAGGTACTTAATGACGAAATACTAAAACTCGTAAAAAATAAAACCGTTACACCACTGGAGGGTTGGAAAAAATCACCAGACAAGGATGGTTTAAAATTAAATTATGAAAAATTCGGGATCAATTTAGACCTTGCAGAAAAATAAAGGTTCATGGTCCAGCAACCAACAACCAGCAACCAGCAACCAACAACCAATAGAGCCATGTTAAACAATAAGTTAGAAATAGTTCTTTATCATCCTCAAATCCCACAAAATACAGGTAATATCGGGAGGTTATGTGTCAATACCAACATAAGGTTAAATCTAATCAAACCACTAGGGTTTTCTCTGGAGGAAAAACATATTCGGCGTTCTGGACTAGATTACTGGCAGCATTTAAATTTGCAAGTCCATGAATCTTGGGAAGATTTTCTTTCAAGCATTACATCTACTCCAATCCATTGTTCAAAATCGCCTAGGGAAAATCATCCAAAATCTAAGCATAATACTTCTGACAATAAAGACAGATCTGCCTGTAACAGGAATTCTTTATATTTTTTTTCAACAAAAACGGACAGGCTATTCTGGGATTGCCCATATAAAACGGAAAACGACGATACGACCGCTTATTTAGTATTTGGTAGCGAAACAGGTGGCTTTTCGGAAGATATTTATAAAGAGTTTGATAACAGCTTATACACTATTCCAATGTGCGGCATACATTCAAGAAGCTATAATTTATCTAATTCTGTTGCTATAGTACTGTTTGAAGGTTTTAGAAAACTAAATTATGGAGCATCTTTTGAACTCAAATCTATATAAACAGTTTAAAAATGATATAAGCCATATACTGAATTTCAAAAACAAGCAGGAATTAGCTGATAAAATATGTCTTCTGTCATGGGAAGTTTCTTTTATCTCAAAAGAAGCTCGTATTAATAAAATATTGGACTTTATAAAAAAAGAGAAACTGGATAAAATAACAGATAATCATCGCAAAATTGATATCCTGGAGTTGATTTTGGCTCTATCTCACTTAAGAAGAGCGATTTATATTCACAGGCATTCCATAGGAATGGATAAAAAATCTTGAATATCCAAGTTAAAAGGGTTCCTGCGGACTTTTCGATCTTCCTTGGAAATTCCTTGTTGGATGTTGGATATTCAGAGATTTATAAGCCTTGAAAAAGTGATGGATTTCAGCCACTTTATTTAAACCAAAAAAGAAAGGGGTCAAAATGAGATCCATTTATGCGATTTTCTGGGGCATTCAAAAAATGCAATACGCTGGCAGATATGGACAGCATTGCTTGTACATGTTCTGATTCGATTCCTGAGATTTATAAGCAAATGGAAGCATTCTATTCAGTAGTTTATGTTGGGAGGCTAGACAGCAGTCAGAAGCTGTACTTAGTACTGCGAGGCACAATTAACGGCATATTAATCCACATGTAGTATGATAATTTATTTACCGTAGCATTAAAAATGCCAGCCTGCATCCCTCCGAAGTTATCAACTGTATTTGCGATCCAGAGTTGAGCACCCGTGGAATCTTTTCCAACAGAAATAGCAGCGTACGGGAATTATAGCAAAAAGTCATAAATTGGCATTCTTAATTTTTCTGCCCTATTACGATTCTGTCTCTTTTGTTAAAGTCTGGAATAATTTTTACACTAACAAAATTGCTGTGTTTCAATAACTCAGCAGTTTTTACGCCCTGATAACATCCAATTTCCAACAAAAGCCAACCAGACGGTTTTAAGACATTAAATGCCTGTGGTATTAACTCGCGTATGATCTCCAGCCCATCTTTCCCTCCGACTAATGCCTTTTTAGGTTCAAATTTACGTACATTTAAGTCAAGTTCTGCAAATTCCCTTTCTGTCACATACGGCAAATTAGCGGTGATTAGGTCAAATGAGCAATTTGCGAAATCACTGCATAAACATCCTTGCATCAAACGAACATTGGATATCTTGTTTTTAAGCATATTTTTGTGTGCAAATTTTAAGGCTTCTTCGCTGATATCTACTCCCGTCACAAAAGAACTTGGAGCTTCATGTGCTATTGATAATGCTATGGCACCACTACCTACTCCAATGTCAAGAATTTTAGCGTTCTGCGAAGGTAGTAGTTTAAGTGCTATTTCTACGAGCTGTTCCGTTTCAGGGCGGGGGATTAACACACCTGGGCCAACCGATAAGTTTAATTCACGAAAACATTCTTTACCCAGTATGTACTGAAGCGGTTCTTCGTTTTGCCTTCGTTTGAAAAATGAACAGAGTTGTTTTTTTTGAGATTCTGATATTGCAATATTTGGATTTGTATATATGTCTATTGGAGAGATTTTTAGGATGTGTGAAATTATTCGTTCTGCTTCACAACGTCGTATTGACACGTTTTCTGAAGGGAATGACCTTTCTGCGTCATCAATTAATTTACGGAGATATTCAGTTTTGGACACTTTAAGCTAATCCACAAAAATATTTTCAAAATTTTATTTATTTGAGACTAAATTACACAGAAAAGGTTTATAGATAAAAAAAGCATTTATGCTTACTGAGACGATTCTGACATCATGTCAAGAAATTCATTTTTTGAAAGGTCTTCCAACTGTTTTCCTTTTGCATCTAGTTTTTCGTTGAACTTAACTGTGGTTTCGACCATTTGTTCGTGTGTTTCCTCTGAACCACCGTGAAGATAAAAATTATCCCCCTTGGTTATTCTTGTGTGTTTATCTTTGTTGTCAAGTCCTATGCCGATTAACCCAGCCTTGGGTTTATTTTTTCTACTGTGATTTACCATATAAAACTCGCAGATAATCCATAGAGAAATTATGATTTTACAAATGTTGAGTTTTAACAACATTATTAACAACTAAAAAATAGATGGACGTAACGGAGTACGTCAGGCAAAACACTAGATTTCTTTGGCGGAAGTCTTTCCGCACAAATAAATCTATTAACTTTTCTCAATTTTTCAAATTGAGAAAAGAGTTGAAACCCCTTAAAATTAATCTTTTAAAAAGATAAATTTTAAAATATAATTAGAAGGCCTGAAAAAAATAAAAATTTGAGCTATGGTATAGTTGTATTTGAAACAAACATCAACATAATCAATGGTTTTTAGTGGGCCTTTTAATTATGAGGAAAGACTTTTTTCGAGCAAGTTATTAGAATAAATGATAATACTGGCGTTGAATAACAATTGTGGATTTTATCTGTATAAGTTTGGAATAGATTATGAAAAATAAAGGACCAATAGCTGTCATTGATGTTGGGGCTCATTTTGCTAGATTAGAAATAGCCCAAATCATGAGTGATGGTAGAAAATATGAAACGTTGGAGCGATTAACACAAATCGTCCCTTTAGGCCTAGATGTTTTTACTAAAGGCAAAATCAGTACCACTAATATAACGTTGGTTGGAAAAATTTTGAAAGATTTTTCTGTTGTCATAAAAGAATACAAAGTGAAACATATTAAAACAGTTGCAACTTCTGCTGTTCGTGAAGCCACTAATCGAGAATTGTTCATTGACAGGGTTTACCGAATCAGTGGTATAAGGCTCAAAGTGCTTGAGTCTTCTGAAGAAGCAAAAATAATGTTCCTAGCACTGAAAGAAGTAGTCGGCGAACAATTTGCATTTAATAAAAAAAATGTAATGGCATGTGTGATTGGGACTGGTACCACCCAAATTTCTTTTATAGAAAAAGGTGTTTTGAAAAGTTCAGAGGCTATTAGAGTAGGTTCCTTGAGACTTGTGGAAGAACTAGAAAGGCCAATGAACGCTAGACAGCTTAAAATAGCGATAAAGCCTTTTGTTAAAACTGAAGCAATAGGAGTATTGGCACAATCTTCTTTAAACTTGAAAAAGGGGCTGATGATTGGAATGGGTTCGTCTGTTAGAACACTCCTAAAAATGGATGCTAGTCTTGCTCAACCAAATGCACAAATTTTATCACTTACAAAGAGTAAATTTGAAGAAATTTATACAAGAATATCACAATTGTCTCCAACTGAAATAGCAGAAAAATATGATATTTCTGAAACTTTAGCGCAGAGCATTGAACCAAGTTGTGGGATATTATATCATTTCTTAAATGCGACAAATATTGATAATCTGATAATTCCGCTTGTCAGTACGAGAGATGCTATTATTAATGACTTGATTAATGAAATTTCTGATATAGAAGATCCTTTTGCTACACATTTAACTTCCTGTGTAAAGACACTTGGAGAGAAATATAGGTTTGACAGCAAACATGCTGAAACCGTTGCTGGTGCTGCTTTAAAAATTTTTGATAAAACAAAATACCTGCATGGGTTGCATGATGAAAGTCGACAACTGCTAGAAATATCAGCAATTCTCCATGATATTGGAATTTTTATAAATACCAGGCAACATCATAAACATAGCTACTATTTAATACAGAATAGCCAAATCCCAGGTATTGTAGAAAAAGAGCGAGAGATCATTGCTGTAACTGCAAGATACCATCGACGTGCTTTTCCCAAAAACTCACACGTTGAATACTCTTTGTTACCACCGGAAGCCAAGGTTATTGTTACCTTTCTGGCAGCAATATTGAGAATTGCCGATGCGCTGGTTTTTGCACATAATTTAGAGATTGTTGATATCAAACTGAATTATAAAAAACAAATCTTAGAAATTATTCTTGACGGTTCTATAAATCTTACTCTTGACAATTGGACCAGTAGAAAAAAGGCGGACTTATTCAAAGAAATATTTGGATTTAAAACACAGTTAACGGGAAGGCAATGAAAAAACCCATTGACAAAACTCATTTTATAAACCGAGAATTGAGCTGGTTAGATTTTAATTCACGGGTCCTTGATCAGGCATTTGACCGCAGTAATCCTCTTCTAGAACGTCTTAAATTCATGGCTATTTTTAGTAATAATCTTGATGAATTCTTCATGGTACGGGTGGCTGGGGTAAGACAACACTTTGAAGCTGAAGATACAAAGAAAGATCCTGCTGGCTTAACGCCTGCCGAACAATTAACGTTAATTCATGCAAGAATCCGCCTTTTTGTAAGGCGACAGTATAACTATTTTCAGAATACGATATTAAAAGAATTAAAAAGTGCAGGTATTTATCTTTTAAAACCTGAGAATCTTAGTATAGAAGAAAAAGAGAGGTTAAAACATTTCTTCAAAAAGGATGTCTTGCCTGTTCTTACACCTATTGGGGTGGATCCTACGCATCCATTCCCTGTAATCAATAACAAAATGATCGAAATTCTTGTCAACCTAAAGAAACCTAACAAAAAAAGTGAGCATTATGGGTTTGTTGAAGTTCCTGCAGTTCTCCCACGTTTTGTTAAGGTTAATTATTGTAACGCTGAAAAAGCTTTTATTTTGCTTGAAGATTTAATTTTGGAGCATATTGAAATGCTTTTTGCTGGATGCTCTGTCCTTTCTGCATTTCCGTTCAGAATTACAAAGGATATGGATTTTACAATCGAAGACGAAGAAGCAACGGATTTTTTAATTTATATAGAAAAAAAACTGAAAACTACACACACTAGGAATGCAATCCGCTTGGAAGTTGCAAAAGGGATTAAAGGTAAGCTTTATGCATGGTTGATGGATAAGTTAGGCATTTCTTCCGATTCAGTGTATGAAATAAATGGTCCTATTGACCTTGTTCGTTTCTTTGAGTTTATTTCTTTAGTGTCTAAGCCTGAACTGATAGATGAAAAAATTGCTCCCCTTGAGATACCATTTCTCAAAGAAAATGAATCTATTTTTGAAGCCATCAAGCAATGGTCTACGATACCTCTACTACATCCTTTCGAACGCTTTGATTATGTAATAAAAATGCTAAATGAAGCGGCAGAAGATCCTAATGTCCTGGCAATAAAAAACACATTGTATAGAGTCAGTGGCGACTCTCCGGTTGTGCAAGCATTGCAAAGAGCTGCAGAAAATGGCAAACAGGTAACTGTTATTGTTGAGTTGAAGGCACGTTTTGATGAAAGCAATAATATTGAATGGGCAAAAAGACTTGAAAAATCGGGAGCTCATGTGATTTATGGTATGCGTGGTTTAAAAATTCACTGCAAGGCTTTGCTAATTGTTCGCAGAGAATCCGGAGTAATCAGGAGGTATTTGCATCTGGCAACGGGCAATTATAACGATAGTACCGCAAAAATCTACACTGATATAGGGATGTTCTTAAACGATCCTGAAATTTGTTCTGACGTTGCAGCACTGTTCAACGTTATGACGGGTTACTCCGAACCTCCTGTTTGGAACAAAGTTGCCGTTGCTCCTTTTAACCTGAGAGAAAAATTCATCAGCTTGATTGATAGAGAAGCCAGAAATGCAACTAGATATAACCCCGGACACATTATTGCCAAAATGAATTCTCTTGTAGACAAAGAAATAATTGAACATTTGTACAAAGCAGCATATGCAGGTGTAAAAATTGAGCTTATTGTCCGAGGGATTTGTTGCTTAAAGCCAGGTATCAACACTAAAAATATTAACGTTATTAGCATTGTTGATCGTTATTTAGAGCATAGCCGGGTATACTATTTTGCTAATAATGGAAATCCAGAATATTATTTATCCAGTGCGGACTGGATGCAAAGAAATCTGGACAAAAGAATTGAACTACTCTTTCCAGTTGAAAATCGGTTTAGTCAAGAACTGATTAGAAAAACTCTCGACCTTCAACTATTTGATACTTACAAAGGTAGAAAATTAAATTCTTATGGAAATTATCCCAAAGTCAGAATAAAAAATTCTTCTACAAGAAGTCAGTTAAAAACTTATCAAGTATTAAGGAAACTTAGACCAAAGCAAAAAAAACGTATTAGTATGATTTTTGAAAAAAAGGATTGATTAACTCAATAATGTAGAAATTTGCTCCTTAAATTTATTTGTATTAGGAAAAGATTATATTTTCAATCAAAATAAAAAGACAAAACAAGTTTAACTTGTTAATAAAAGAAGGTTGTCATGAAAATTGATTTTGAAAGAATTGTCAAAAGAGCAGAAGAACTCAAACCTGAAATGTCTAAATTTTTAAGAGATATGATAGCTATCCCAAGTGAAAGCTGCCATGAAGAAAAAATCATTCTTAGAATAAAAGAAGAAATGTTGAAGGTTGGTTTTGATAAAGTAGACATAGACCCAATGGGAAATGTCCTAGGGTATATCGGGACTGGAAAACATCTGATTGCAATGGATGCTCATATCGATACTGTTGGTGTTGGCGAAAGAAAAAACTGGAATGTCGATCCTTATGATGGCAGCGAAGAAGGCGATGTTATTAGGGGAAGGGGAGCATCAGATCAAGAAGGGGGTATGGCGTCTATGGTCTATGCTGGTAAAATTATCAAAGAACTCAAGCTTGATAATGGAGACTACACCTTTCTTGTAACTGGTACTGTTCAGGAAGAAGATTGTGATGGACTTTGCTGGCAATATATTATTGAAGAAAGTAAAATTAGGCCTGAGTTTGTTGTGAGTACAGAACCGACTTCGTGCAGGATTTATAGGGGGCAACGTGGTAGGATGGAAATAAAAGTTGCAACCCATGGTATAAGCTGTCATGGCTCTGCACCAGAAAGAGGCGATAACGCAATTTACAAAATGGGCCCGATTATCAATGAACTGAAAGATCTGAATGAAAATCTACACTATGATGATTTTCTTGGTAAAGGGACATTGACAATTTCTGAAATTTTCTTTAGTTCACCATCAAGATGTGCCGTTGCTGACGGTTGTTCTATCTCTATTGATAGACGCTTAACTCATGGTGAAACCTGGGAAACTGCAATACAGGAAATAAAAGATTTGCCTGCAGTTAAAGCCGCTAAGGCTGAAGTTACAATGTATAAATACTCAAGGCCGGCTTACACTGGATTGGTATATCCAACAGAATGTTTTTTCCCAACCTGGGTGCTCGAAGAAGATCACTCGGCATGTGAAACAGTAGTCAGTGCTTATAAAAAACTTTTTGATGATGAACCTATTGTTGATAAGTGGACTTTTTCCACAAATGGTGTTTCAATTATGGGACGTTACGGCATACCAGTAGTGGGTTTTGGGCCTGGACACGAAGATCAGGCACACGCTCCTAACGAATGCACATGGAAAAGCGAATTAGTAAAAGCTGCCGCAATGTATGCAGCAATTCCGGCTATTTATGTTGACAAATTCTAGGGGATTTTAGCTCTTTTATGACATACTGGTTACGTAACCTAAATCTTTTCTGTATAATTTTTACCAATGTCCAATATCCCTGTCGATTGAGCGGAGGATACAAAATAAAACTTTAATGAAAGAAAAATATTCGGTGTGTTACCTAACAACTAACAACCGACAACTTAGCAGTTTATGTGCTTTCAGCACAGGCACTAATTAGAGCTTGCACGAAAAGGTTTTCGTGCTTGGCTCTAGTGTTAAATGTTGGGTTTTGAGTGTTGAATTAATAAAAAAAATCAAGAAATGTCAAAAAATCTATAAAAATTTGAGTTTCATTTAGAATTCAACACCTAAAATTCAACATTATGTTCCAGAAAATACCTTTTCGTGGGACATCTATTTAGTGTTTGAAGCATAGCGTCAACCAACACTTGCTTAACTAATATGTCAAAAACTAAGCAAATCTGAGCGTTCAGAGTTGAAAGAGCTTCATATGTCTAAAAATGATCGAAAGGCAGCCGATCGGATAAAAACAAAATAATGCAAATTTCAAAAAATGCTTTTTTATATTTCCTTGACAATTCTCTCCTCAATCATGTTGCAAATAAAAAAGTATTTGGTTATAATTAGTAATATGAATTATTTAAACAGAAACGTCGTTGATTAAAACGGATGTTTCATAAAAAATAAAAACGGATGAAATTATTATCAAACTATATTCAGGATGGTGATTTAATGAAAGACAATAGTAGTTCTTTGAAAAAATGTGAAATCAGCCTGATAAATATAAAGAAAACATACGTAATGGGAGAAGTGCAAGTACCTGTTCTTCATGGCATTAATTTGGAAATATTTAAAGGTGAAATAACCGTTATATTAGGCGCATCCGGTTCTGGCAAAACCACTCTGATGAATATAATTGGTGGAATAGAACACCCCACTGAAGGTGAAATATGGTTCGAAAAAAAGAATCTTACTAAGTTAAACGATAAAAAACTAACTTTATACAGAAGAAATAATATTGGTTTCATTTTTCAATTCTACAACCTTATCCCAACTCTTACCTCAAAAGAAAATGTTGAAGTTTCCACACAAATATCATCAAATCCAATGGATCCAATCGAAGCGTTAAAACTAGTCGACATGGCAGATAGAATCAATCATTTCCCTTCTCAAATGTCAGGTGGTCAACAGCAGAGAGTCTCTATTGCAAGAGCCTTGGCAAAAAATCCTACCTTTTTGCTCTGTGATGAACCAACTGGAGCTCTGGATTTTAAAACAGGACAACTTGTTATTGAAACTCTAGTAAATCTAAATAAAAAACTCGGAACTACAATTGTAATAATTACACATTGCATACCTTTAGCAGACTTAGCACACAGAGTTGTTCACTTAGGCAGTGGTGTCATTAAAGACACAGTCAGAAATGAAACACAGCGCCCAGTTAAGGAGATTGTTTGGTGAGTTCCGTTTTAAACAAAAAACTTAGAAGAGATATTCTGAAATCTAAAGGAATGCTTCTTGCCGTAATTGCAATCATTGCGGTAGGCGTAAGCTTCCTTGTAGGAATGGCTGGAACATTCAACAACTTGACTAATGCTAAGACAAGTTACTACTCCAAATGTAATATGGCTGCTTTTTGGATAGATTTAAAAAAAGCTCCTAATTCAACGATAGAAAAAATATCTTCTCTTGATGGTATTTCAGCAGTACATAAAAGAATATTGTTCCCAGTAGTCGTTGATATTAAAGGAGTTGACGCCCCATTAAGCGGCACAGTCATCTCTATGCCATCCACAAGAACTAAGGTAATAAATGACGTTGTTATGCTTAAAGGATCTTACTTTACAGAAGATAAAAAAAATGAAGTAATCGTCTCAAAAGAGTTTGCTGCCAAACGGAATATAACCCCCGGTAGTTTCATTCATCTTATAATGAATGGACAGAGGAAAAAACTGTTTGTTGTGGGAATCGGCATATCCAGTGAATATGTCTACATGGTCCCCCCTGGAAGTATCGTCCCTAACCCCACTGAATATGGAGTGTTTTGGATAAAACAGAACTATGCTGAAGATATTTTTGGTTTTAACGGGGCGTACAATAATCTGATAGGCTTGCTCTCGCCTCAAGCACAGGAAGACCCAAGATTAATTATAGAAGAAATAACAAATAAGCTTAAACCCTATGGAGTTTTTACAAGTTATATTCTAAAAAATCAGCCATCAAATATGGAATTGACTTCTGAATTAGAAGGATTACAGATATTTTCAATACTCTTGCCTATATTGTTTCTCGGTGTTGCTGCATTAATTCTCAATGTCGTAATGCTTAGAACAACAGAACAGCAGCGGGTTGTTATAGGTACTCTAAAAGCTCTTGGAGTTTCTAATCAAGACATATTATGGTTCTTTGTAAAATACAGCCTATTAATCGGCATTACAGGAAGTCTTGTTGGATGTTTGTTGGGTTACTGGCTAGCTGGTTTAATGACAAATATGTACCAACAATTTTATACATTTCCTGAATTGAACAACCTTTTTTACCCATCAACAATGCTTGTTGCGCTGTTTATATCTTTGATATTTGCAGCCTTTGGTTCAATTAGAGGCGTAAGAGCTATGGTCAAACTAAGTCCTGCCGAAGCCATGCATCCACCTCCTCCTCAAACAGGCGGGAAGATTTTTTTTGAGAAATGGACTTGGCTTTGGTCAAAGCTCGACTTTCGCTGGCAAATTGTTTTTAGAGGTATTTTTCGAAACAAAGGTCGTACAATGATTGGGCTGTTATGTGCTGCCATGGGTGCAGCACTTGTATTTATGGCTTTAGCTATGGCAAACTCTATTAGTTATATGGTTTTTTTCCAATTCAACAATGTTATTCACAGTGACTATACCCTAAATATTAGAGATGAAGTAGATTATGGTGCCCTTTACGAGGCTAAACGTCTTCCAGGCATCACTTATGCTGAACCAGCACTTCTTGTCCCATGTAATTTCAAGAATGGTCCTTATCATAAAAAAGGCGCAATAACAGGTTTAATAAAAAAGCCAAAACTTGTCACCCCATGCAATATTAAAGGTCAACAAATAAAGATTCCATCAACCGGTCTACTAATGACCAAGAGACTGGCAAAACTACTTCATCTTGATATAGGAGATACGGTTGATTTTACTCCAGTCAAAGGATTAAGGCAAACCCATAAAGTACCTATTTCAAATATTATAAATAGCACATTTGGGTTGTCTGTATTTGCAGATTTTAAATATTTAAACCATCTTATTTCAGAAGAATCTGCCATATCAAAAATTCAGCTTAGAGGTAAGCCAACACCTCTACAGAACAAAACACTTCTATCACGGATCAAAAAATACCCCAAATTGGCATCATTTACAGAGATTAAAACAGATGAAAAACTTATGCAAGCTACATTTGTGAAAAATATGAATACAATGGTCTATATGATGATTATATTTGCAGCTATTATCTTTCTCGGATCTATATTAAACTCATCTCTTATCTCCATATCTGAACGGCAAATGGAAATAGCTACTTTCAGAGTTCTTGGCTATTCGCCTATAGAAATAGGAAAAATCTTTCTAAGAGAAACATTGATGATTAATCTCATAGGTTCAGTTCTAGGCATACCTATTGGTTATTTTTTAAATTACGGAACATCATTGGTGTATCAAAATGATATGTTTTCAATGCCATGCTATGTAGAATTCTCTTCTTATTTTTGGACGATGATATTAGCCCTGGCATTTATTTTTATAGCGTATTTTATCACACAAAGAACCATTTCAAAAATGGCTTGGTTAGAATCACTAAATGTTAAAGTATAAAAAATTAATCTATAGGCAAGGAGAATTTCGATCCAATTTCGAAAAAATAGATCAAGTATATAATAATTATTGGAGGATTTATGAAAACAATTAAATGGATTATTGGGATTGTAATAGCTTTACTGATAATAACCTGCATCATCTATTCTAAAATGCAGGGAATCCCTGTTCAAGCAAAAAAAATCACGAAAGGAACAATTAGCGAATATATTGAAGAACGAGCAGTTACAACCCTGTCTGATTTGCATAAAATAACAATGCCGCTCTCCGGAAGGATCAAACCAATACATCTGGCACCAGGAACCAGTGTAAAAAAAGGACAGATTATAGCTCAACTAGACAAGGAAGATTTGCAAACCGCTGCAACAGAGGTTAAAGCAAGGATTAATGCAATAAAAGGACAGATAACACTCGGTAAATATAATGCTTTGGAAACTACTGCCCTGATTCAAGCTGCTAAAGGGCTTATGATAATGGAAGACCTGATCAAAGTATCAGAAGAAAAAGTATTGGCGAATAAAAGTATCTATAAATTTGCTGAAGAATATGAAAAATCTCTCTCTGATAGCGGTGAAGCCATAAGCCGTATTAAAAAAGAAAAAGCAAAGAAAAATGTTGCTGTTAAAAAAACTGACCTTGGAACAGCAAAAATTATGCACAATGTTTTCAATATCATGCACTCAATAAGTAAACTTGCTCCTGCATATATAAATGAATATATAAATAGCAAAAAGCTGCATGGCCATATACTGGCAAGTCGATTGGCTGAGGCACAAGCTGCTTTAAAAGAGGCTGAGCTTAACCTGAAACGCTGCGACATAAAAAGCCCTATTGATGGTATTGTTCTCAATAAATATATATCAAATCTACGTTTTTTACCGGCAGGAACTCTCCTAATGGAACTAGGAAATTTAGATCAACTTCAAATAACATCAAACATCCTCTCTGAAGAAGCTGTTAATATTAATACCGAAAATGCTGTTGATATTTTTGGAGCTGCTATTGGGGTTATTCCTATTCAGGGTAAAGTCATTAGAGTCGACCCAAAAGGATTTACAAAACTTTCCTCTCTCGGTGTAGAGCAGCAACGTGTCCATGTAAAAATAGCATTTAACAAAGATAGTTTAAAGACTCTGAAGAAAGCAAAAAAACATCTTGGAGACAAATTCCGTTTACAAGTTAAAGTTTATACTGCTTCAAAAAACAATGTTTTAAAAGCACCAAGAACCGCTTTGTTCAAGGGTAATAATGGCGGTTGGAAAGTTTATGTAATCAAAGATGACAAAGCAATGATCCAAGATATTACCGTAGGATTAATCAATGATAATGAAGCAGAAATCCTCAAAGGTTTAAGTGAAGGAGACGAAGTAATTCTTGCTCCGTCTAATACACTGACTGACAGAGCAAGAGTAAGTTATTAATTTCAGTATGCGTCTATATTGCTTCTTAGTTCAAAGTCAAGTTTCCATTTGCTATCCGAGGCTTCATTGAAACACCATATCTGCATTGTTCCAGTTTCTGTTAATTCACTACGTAGCTTAATAGGAATTAAACTACCTGGAGGTACATCATCTGCTGCAGGAAGAGTTGCGGATACTGATGGCATTTCTTCCAAGTCACTGTCACTACCAACATCATCAATAATAGATCCATGTATATCATCATGCTTTGTCGTTGAGGAAAAGAAACGAAATTCAGTAGTTTCTCCGACAAGAAGCCCAAGACCTTTATAGTCAATATCAATACCAGTTCCTTCTTCTGTCCCCATAGGCAGAACACACAGTCCCTGTATAGGTGGAACAAACCCCGGAACAGCAGGCATAGATGACTCAATACCCAAATAATAAGCATGTGAACTGCCGGCCTTGATGCGAATACCGTCTCCTTCTCGGACACGCGCATAACACCCAGCACCGAATGCTACAGCCAAATCAGGATTATTCCCAGTTAACACGTTGAGTTCCTTAGTATCTTTTGGCAGCCAGCTTTTTATCGTTTTAATAATCCTATCTCTAATTGCATCAGCTTTGCTAACGCCGCCGTTAAACAAAATACAATTAGGCATACTGTCTTTATCGCAATGTTTTGATAAAAAAACAGCGAGATGCTTTGTAATTGCGGGATCAGTCTCATAATTAAGCCCAAAAGTCCTTAAACCTGACTTCTTTGCTGGAGCGAATGAGTCTGTTAAATCGCATATAGGGAAAAAACCGTCGAGCAGCACTTCTGTCAGCTCTCCCCTGGTAAGTTTTGTACTAATAGTTCCACCGATAAGGCTACTGCCGCGTCCCAATACTGTCAGCTTTTGAGCTTCTGCATCAGGATTTGACAACAAAGTTTCTTTTGCCTGACGGCATGCATGAGTCAAGCCTGATATCTGATAAGCATCAAGACTTAACTCATTAGCAGTCTTAAGTTTAGCTGCAGCGTTATAAGCCATTGTTAAGTCCATATTATCTCCTCCTAGGAGAATATGATTGCCAACTGCAATGCGCTCAAGCCCTAATTCACCGTTATTATCAACAACTTTAATTAAACTAAAGTCGGTAGTTCCTCCGCCTATATCACATACTAGCACAACATCAGCAGCAGTCACTTTATCGCGCCAATTTTCTTGTGCACCTGTCAGCCATGAATAAAACGCTGCTTGAGGTTCTTCCAGCAGAACTGTTTTCAAGCCCGCTTGCACTGCCGCTTTAACAGTCAACTCTCTAGCTACTGCGTCAAAAGACGCAGGAACAGTCAAAATAACAGTTTGTTTTTCAAGGCTATTCTCCGCTGAATCTTCAGCCTTAATACTATTCCATGAATCTTTTATATGCTCAAGTATTCTCTTAGTAGCTTCAACTGGCGACAGCTGTTTCTCCGACTTATTACTATTCCAGGGCAAAATTGGAGACAGACGGTCCACGTTACTCGCACAAAGCCATGATTTGGATGAAGAAATAACCTTCCCAGGCATTTTTGATGCGTTCTTCTTAGCAAATTCTCCAACAGAAAAATCTATATCACTGTTCCACGGCAATACCAAGCCGTCTTTAGGCACTTCTTTGTTATCCGGCAAATAAAGAAACGAAGGCAATGTATCTTTTTCTGTAATTTCACCAAAATCTGTTATTTGAGGTATTTTAAAAATCTGGGGTTCTACTTCATCTAAAGCAGTATCAATAAAATATACGACAGTATTTGTCGTACCTAAATCTATTCCAACATAATATCGAGGCATTTGTTCATCCTCCTTTTTATATATAATTCTTTTTCATAAAAACAATAAACGCCGATTGGTAAATTATTAATTTTTACCAATCGGCAAATATATCTACAAAAGACTAAAATTCAATATCGGCAGGACAAATTATTCTGCCATTCACTTTTCCCGTTTTCTTAGGCAAATTCACATTGTTAACAATCCACCCCTTATGTCTCAACTTCCCTTCATATGGAGATTTTCCTGGGACATTACCAGTCATTCTAACTTCTGACGGGTTAAAATCTTCATCCAATAAAACCATTTCACCTTCAGCAGCAGTGAATAATGGTTTAACATCAAAATTTTCATTCAATACCTTGGAACATCCGGCATGAATTTGTCTGACTGCAGCACCAATCTGTGCATCTTCAAACGCATCAATGTTTTCCTTCAAAAAGTCAATCAGACGCCCTTCTCTCTGCAATAAAGCTAAGCTGAATACAGCTCCTTCTTTCAGTTTATCTTCTGCAATACTTTCTCGTTCTTTCTTCAAAATAGTTAACTTTTCTTCATATGAAGAAATTAGTTTCTCTGTGCTATTTTCTTTTTGTTCTATGACAGACGTGGTTCCAACTTTAGTGCCTTTCACAAATAAACGACTTACTACAAATACTACAATAAGAACAAGTATTACAATTACACCACCAGCAATTAAACCATTTTTAAATGCTGGCATATTAGCTCCAATACTTATTAGAAAAGATTGTATGTCCATTATATAACGTCCTTATATACTTCGGTTTATTAACCTTGTTTTAAAAATTTTACTGCTTATAATGTTTAGATTAGTTTATTTAAACAATCGGTTTCTAATTTGCTAAACCTTCTGAAAAAATCAAATGATAGTTACATGTTTCTTTAAACTAAAAATTAAATAAGGAGTAGAAAATGTCAAAGCCAACGAAAAAAAATATCAAAGGAAAAGAAATCACTACCTCTGATTCATGGAGTCTCAGCATTCAACACTTAGCTCTTACAGGCTTTTTCTTCTAACTGCATCGAACAGTATTACAGTTACAGCCTGCGCAACATTAACCGATTCAAACCCACCGGGCATCGGGATATGCAAAGGCACAGAATTTTCAATACTTCCTACTCCGGATGCTTCGTTACCAAATACGATTATGCTTTTATCAAACAAACCATCAACATCAAAGCAGCTCTTTCCTCCAGCAGGTTCAGTTCTATAAACAGTATTAAACCCCTGTTTTCTAAATTGCTTAACGAGTGTGGATAAATCTTCAAACGCCCTTAGCTTAAGCCTAAACTGTGCTCCCAAAGCTGAGCGAATAGTTTTTTCAGAAAAAGGATCAACCGTATTTGCTGAATACCAAATTTCGTTCAAACCAACAGATAAAGCAGTTCTCATAATTGTTCCAAAATTTCCAGGATCAGCAATCCTATCAAGAACAAGTATAAACGGTGTTTCTATACAAAAAGATTCACTATATGACGGAATATTGGCAAGAAACAAAATCCCCTGCGAATTTACAGTAGAAGTTAATTGTTCAAATCTATTATTTGGCAAAATATAGAAATCAACATTTGTAAAAGCAGACAGTTCTTTCGTATCAAAGCTTTCAGAAACAACACCATAATGTATCAGATCAGGATTAGCAGTAAACAGCTCACTGCATGCGCGCAAACCTTCGCAAAAACACAATCCATGCTGCTTTCGCTTTCTACGTCTAGAAAGTGAAAAAATTAGTTTTTCCTGATTTCTGGTTAACTTCTTAAAGTCAGCATATTTCATAAAAAATAAGTCAGTTGTGGGTACTACTACAGGAAGAATTCCATCAAAGAAATCGAGCACTTACGATTTAATTCTGTTTAATATTTTTTCTGCCATTTGAGGCCAAAACTGGCAG
>Ga0233447_1000843_pt1 | contig 30115 bp, 25 predicted proteins | sample SI_124_October20_3_FD_183014 | JGI IMG/M metagenome (GOLD analysis project Ga0233447, IMG submission 183014) | Seawater microbial communities from Saanich Inlet, British Columbia, Canada - SI_124_October2016_135_MG | ecosystem: Environmental > Aquatic > Marine > Inlet | place: Canada: British...
CATTACTAGAGTTATCTCAATAGACTGATTTAGGATATGAGCAGTGTTAGTTTTGACTTAATTTTATCAATCAATTCGGAATTGTCATTATTATAAGCTATCTTCCTCCAGTTCCAGTAAAAAGCATCATCTGTGTATCTAGGTATTACGTGAAGATGAGTATGTGGGACGGTTTGTCCGGCACAAATTCCATCAGATAAATGCAAGTTAAAGCCATCTGCGCTCAAAGCTTTTCTAAATGCCAGCCCTAACCTAGAAGCTACATGGAATATACGGCCAGAGACTTGTTCAGAAAGAGAAGCTGGGCTTGCTGTGTGTTCTTTTGGAATAACAAGTATATGTCCCGAATTTATAGGAGCGATATCCAAAAAAGCTAAAATTAAATTGTCTTCATAAATTTTTTCAACTTCGGCTTTTCCTATGACAATTTTGCAAAAAATACAATTTTTTTCCATATTTACACCTTAAAATTTATGGGTGATTGGGATTCATGTTGAAGTAAGTATTCTTTCATATCTTTTCCGAGTGCAAATTCTCCAACATTACCATTTGAACGAATAATACGATGACACGGAATTATTAGTGGAAACTGGTTTTTGCTCATAGCACTTCCTACTGCTCTATATGCCTTAGGATATCCAGCTAATGTTGCCAGACGTCCATATGTCAGAACCTGTCCAAACTGAACATTTTTCAGTGTATGCAAAACGATACATGTAAAAAGTGAACATTTTTCAAAGCAAAGTAAATCCGAAGGAAACTCTATATTTATTTTTGCTGTAAAGTATAAATTCAGCGATTTTTTAAGGTCCTCAATATGATGATGTTTTGACCTTGAAAAAAGAGAGTAACCGTTAAACAGATTCTCTAAAGTTTTTACATTAAAATCCTCACTAAACTGAAGATTTGGGTCCTTAGTGATAAATCCCATTTTGTCTAATTCTTTAAACATATTAGTAATAGCGGAAGATGAATTCAGAATATACAATCTTAGCAGATAAAAATGTGGTTTGGTTATCCATATAGGAACGATAAGACCAACTGGTGTTTCTATTATTGTATAACTATGATTCTGCATATTTAACATGTTATGGTGTCCTTAAAAATATATAAAATTGCTAGTGAAGTTTTTGATTATTATAGCATTTTCTACTATTAACTACTATACATTACTCGTTTGTGCTCTCAAAACTCAAGTGCAACCGTCAATAAAAATTAAATATTTTTGGGTCTTCTACGTTTTAGAGACCTTTTTTTAGAGGTCTTGACTACCAAAAAGCTGCAAAAAGACTTTTTATCAACTTCCGAAGTTTTTCTCTGCAAAAATAACATTCAAATTACAGATTTGGCTGTTTTATTTTTAATAAGATATTTTTCAGGAGGCTTCTATGACACTGAATTCAAGAAGGATTCTGAAGGTCATATAAAGAAAAAACGCTTAATCGATATTCTATTAACTTGAGTGGTAACTTTGCAAAAAGTAGATGGGCTTCTTTGTGCCTAAAAATTTACTTGCTAAGTGACCTATTTCGCCTCTGAGTAGTTGAAGAGTAGAAATACTGAGAACAAGCCATTATCCATAAAATTAAGGAATCCTATTTGAAATCCGCTGGATTTCCTACTATGATTTATCAAACCTAACTGGAAAAATGATGAATTATTTACCGCAGCATTAAAAATGCCTGCCTGCATACCCCCGAAATTATCAACTGCATTTGCAATCCCTAGTTGAGCACCTGTGGAATCTTTTCCAACAGAAATAGCAGCCATTAGAAGACCTTCTACCCCTGGAGATTCGCTTATAAACACTCCCAAATCAGCTCCAACCACTTTGCTATCGCTTTTACCATACGCTCCGGGAAGACCAATACTGAGTCCACATACATCCTCTGATGGCCAGCTAAACACATTTGGCCAAAAAGAAAATCTAAACGGTGTTATAGAAGGTGATAACTGGTTGTCCTTTGCTAAAACAGGAATAACAATACCCAAAAAACAAGTACATACCATAAATGTTGCGAACAGTCTTTTTTTCATTTTGCCACCTTTTTTACATGTTCGTTTTGTCTCTTTTTTCATTAATTTTTTCATAAAATGTTTGACAGTACCTACATGTTTAATCTTCCACCAGCCATGATAATTTTTATTTCTTCTTCATTCAGAGTGTTTTTTAATTGTATTTGTTTCTTTGTTCCATCAATTTTTATAATACAAGCAGGCACATGTTTAACCTTCATTTTTGCTCGAATATTATCTATTTTGATAGTATCTTCTTGTTCAATCAAATCGTAATCCTTCAATGAAACAAAAGTAAACGGAATAATACCAAAATTTACCAAGTTTGCCGCGTGTATTCTTTCAATAGTCATAGCTATAACTATCTTAACTCCCAGATACATGGGGCATATAGCCGCATGTTCTCGAGACGATCCCTGACCATAACTGTCACGGGCAACAATAATTCCATGCCTTCCATTGTCACGATTTTTTTCAGCTCTTTCTGCAAATGAAGGTTTTCCATCTTCAGAAAAACATTCAAAAACAACTTTTGAATAGACAGGAATATTACTTCTGAGCTTTAAATATATCCCAGCTGGCATAATATGGTCTGTTGTTACTTTATCTCCAACTTTCAGTAGCACATTCCCATCAATATCATTTGGTAATGGCAGATTAACAGGAGGGGTTCCAATAGTTGGTTTTCTTATCACTTTTAGGTTGGTGGTGTCTTCTGCAGGAACTGGATAAATTATCATATTGTCGTTGATTAAAAATTCAGTAGGCAAACTAAGCTTAGGATATTTTATATTCAAATTGCGAGGATCTGTTATTTGGCCCGTCAGGGCTGCAGCCACAGCTACAGCCGGGCTAACAAGATATGCCTGATCGCCCTTTGTCCCGGTTCTCCCTGCAAAGTTTCTATTGAATGTGCGTAGAGTAATACTTTCATTAGATGGGCTTTGTCCTTGACCGATACATGGTCCGCATGCACTTTCAAGTATTCTGGCGCCTGCCGCAATAATATTTGCAAGCCCGCCGTTTTTTGCTAAAGTTTCCAATACCTGCCGGCTGCCCGGGGCAATAGAAAGAGTTATATTTTGAGAAATTTTTCTTCCTTTTAACATGTCAGCTACTAACATTAAGTCGAGCAGTGAACCGTTCGTGCAAGACCCTATAATAACCTGATCTACTTTTTTCCCGCTTAATTTTTTGACAGTCTTAATATTGTCAGGGCTTGATGGACATGCAATCAATGCCTCAAGTCTATTCAAGTCTATTTCTAAGAGTTTATCATATTCCGCGTTATCGTCTGCAATAACCTCTGTCCAAGCCTTGCCGCGTTCTTGAGCCTCAAGAAAATATTTAGTATTATTATCTGAAGGAAAAACAGAGAAAGTTACACCAAGTTCTGCCCCCATATTAGTAATCGTTGCCCGTTCTGGGACCGAAAGAGTTTCTACACCTGAACCAAAATATTCAATAGCGTAACCCACATTACCATTTGTCTTTAAAATTTGCAAAACCTTTAATATTATGTCTTTTGCCGTAACCCATGAGGAAAGTTTGCCGGTTAATTTAATTCCAATAATTTTAGGGAATACCATTCGAAAAGGTTTTCCAGCCATGGCTAAAGCAACATCAAGTCCGCCTGCTCCGATAGCAATCATCCCTATTCCGCCATTTGTAGGTGTATGAGAATCAGAGCCAAGAAGAGTCTTTCCGGGAATGCCAAACCTTTCCAGATGCACCTGATGACATATCCCATTGCCTGGGCGAGAAAAATTAACTCCTTTGGAAGCAGCAATTGTCTGAAGGTAAAGATGATCATTTCTATTTTCTGGACCGTTTTGAAGTGTATTATGATCGACATAGGAGACAGACAACTCAGTTTTTACTCTATTTACATTCATGGATTCTAATTCAAGATATGCCATTGTGCCGGTGGCATCCTGTGTCAGAGTCTGATCTATTTTTAGCGATATTTTCTCTCCTGGGCTCATCTTTCCAGATATAATATGTGAATCTAAGATTTTTTGTACGATTGTTCCTTTGGCCATTTTAGATCCCTATAAGATTTTATTGAGTAGAATTCTTTTAGAGCAGTTAAGTGTTTATTTGTATTTATTAACATTATACCAAACATAGATAGCTAGTATTGCAGTCGGAGCAACTCCGGCGACAATCGCAGGGAGATAGTTCTTTTGTCCCAGTACCATAAATATTTGTGATATAATTTGATATAAAATAACTACACCGACAGCAGATGCTACCGATACAATGATACCGCGTCGTTCGTTACTTGCGGCTAGAGGTATTGCTAAAAAAACAGATAAAATACAAACCCATGGAAAAGCCCATCTGGTATAGAGAATTGTCTTATAGTAGTTTTTTGTTTGACCTGATAGCTCTTCTGCACGTTCAAGAACACTCATGATATCGGCGGATGTCCATTCTTCTGGCGGTCTGATGACATTAAAAAAATCTGTTGGTGTTTCAAAAAAATGTCCTAAATCTGAGTATTCTTTATTTTTTTTATCAAACACGACAAAACTTTGTGAAACTGGAGCTACAACAGTCTGTTTATCTCCTAATGTGCCGGTGCTATAATCATCTGTTAAAGACATTTTTATATATCTAATAAGTTTTACATCAAAAAATTCCCAACCATTTCTGAAAGAATATTTTGCTTTTTTTGCATAAAGTTCTAAGTCGAGAACATTTTTATTATATTTTTTTATTTGAACTCCTGCTTGTTCATTATTTGAAATAAAATTATTTATAAGCCATGTTCGATCTCCATTAGGAGTTCTATATACCAGCATTCGGGTCATTTGTTGTATATAGTTTGGATTATCGGCAGTAGCCTGTAAAATCGAGGCTTTTCTTATGCAGTTTGGGACTACACTTGCATTAAACCAGAAGTTTACGCCAGTCACAATTAGGCCTATTATATAAAGAGAAACACCGCAGCGCAGCAGAGAGATTCCAGATGCCCTCATAGCAGAGATCTCATTATTCATACCAAATTTGGCCATGGTATATATTGTAGAGAGAAGAAGAGATATGGGAAGCACAAATTTAATATCCCCTGGCTGTTTCAGAAGAAAATACTCAGCAATAATCAGCCAAGAAGCTTCTTTTCCCATAAAATCACCTAACATATTTATTAAATCACTTACGAGAAACAGCAAACAAAATGCAAATGTTAAACAGAAATATATAATTAAAAATTCTCTTAGTATGTATAGATCCAAAGTCGGCATAAATCTAAATTGCCGCCCTACTGAAGTATCTATATCAGTTTTATTTGAATTTTTTATCATTGTTAATTAACCGTTCTTTTATATACTCGCCACGATCGATTTTTCGAAATTCACTATTGCATTCTAAGTGTTAAATTGTTCTATCAACAAGTTAAAAAAGTAATTTTCTATATTTTGCAAAGTGTTCACTATAGTATAATTCAATATTACTCTAAAAAATAATCTTTTTACATTTTAATTATTCTAATTATTAGAAAAATGAGATTAAGGCTAAATCTGTATTGCCCGAAATATTGCATCACCTTTTATGAAATCTATTTTCTCTAATTGAAGAGATACAACATCTCCAGGCTTATATTTAGTGCTTCCTTTTGCTTTTCTGAAACTTCCTTTTACTGATTTTAGCGGAACAACTGCTGTTACACCAATATCTGGTATATCCGCAAGGATGACAGCCGAACTTATTTTACGGATAACCCCTTCGTACGTTTCAAGCTTTCCTTCATTTAAAAGTTTTTGAAGGTAATGAAGTTTTAACCTGTCATTAGCTGCAAAGTAGGCTTCGTCTGTATTTTTTTCTTTCTCTGTACAGTCGACAGCGATTTCTGCCATAGCATCAATGCTCCTTGTTTTTTTCGCTAAATCAGTCCTCCACAGCTGTTGATGTACCGCTAAGTCCGAATATCTTCTTATAGGACTAGTAAAATGAGAATAAAGCCCTTTGCCTAATCCATAATGGATATCAGGTTTTTCCACATACAGTGCCCTGTTTAACGAGCGCAGAAAAGCCGAAACAATTATGTCCTCATAGGTTTTGCCAGATATTTTATCTAAAAAATGCTGGCATGCTTCTCTACCGGAGTTCAAATTTCCAGTGCTGATGCCAAAGACATTGCTTACAAAATCAGAAAGTTCATCTAGTTTTTCTTCTTTGGGTTCAGGATGCGTTCTATAAATTCCGGCAATTTTATGATTAGTTAACTCTCTTGCTACAGCAGAATTAGCGGCAAGCATGTATTCTTCAACAAGCTGATCTGCTTCACCTTGTTTTTTCTTTTTCAATCCAAGAATTTCTCCTGAATTGTCGTCTCTTAAAACTCGAATCTCAACTGTGCTAATATTAATAAATTTTTCATTTTCCTTACGATATTTACGCATAGTACGATATGTTTTGATAAGTAAATCAAGGTTTTTTAAAAGTTTGCTGTCAGAGCCTTTGGGTTTTTCTCCCTTTTTAAGGTAATTCTCTACCTCTTGAAAGTTCAACCTTGATGCTATTATTATTTTGCTATGACATCTATGCTGCTTTTTTATTTCACCAGTATTTGCGTCTACAGTTAACAATACGGTGTGAGCTAAACTTGTCTTGTTGCAGGTTAAACTAATATTTTTTGTCAGTTGTTTTGGTAGCATAGGACGGGTGTTGCCGGGAATATAAGCAGTAAATCCACGATTAGATGCTTCTTGGTCAAAGAACGTAGTTGGCTGAATCCAGGCAGCAACATCAGCGATATGAATACCTACAGTCAGCTCTCCTTTTTTTTTGCCAGGAGAGATAGAAATAGCGTCATCAAAATCTTTAGCGTCGTGAGGATCAATTGTTGCACAGTACAGTGAAGTCAGGTCTTCTCTCTTAATCTTCACGGGAGCCAAAGCCATTGCTTTTTGCTCTTCCTCTTCTGTGTACGACGGAAGAAGATTATATTCGAGAATTACAGCTTGAATATCGTTATCTATGTTGCCGACTTTACCAAGAGAGCTTATTATCTCGCATGTAGTTTTTTTCCTGTTTTTATATTCATACACCAAGCTTGCTTTTACCCAGTCTCCACATTTTGCTTCTTTGCATGAACCTACAACCTTGATATCATCTGGCAGATGTCTGTTCAGCGAGCGTACAAAAAATCCATCATTTTTAAGGAGTAGTTCGCCAATTAGAAAAGGTCTATTTCTTTCTTCAACTTCATAAACTATCCCAACTGGGCCTTTACCAGAACGCTGTTTCGAGACAGAGTCATCCAAGAGCTTAACTCTTACCGTATCCCCATCAAATGCTGAATTTGTATGTTTTGCAGGGATAAATATATCGCTTGATTCTTCATTTGCTAAAGATACGAATCCATATCCCTGTGATGTAACAGTAATTTTTCCCGTTATGTCTTCCTTAGACGAAGCAATTCGCAGTAGACCTTTTTTATCTTTTATCACCATTTTATTACGATAAAGTTTTTCCATGATCTTATGGATTTGTCTATGTTCATTTTTCTTTCGGAGTTTTAAACAGCGATACAAATCAGGCAGATATCGTGGATGTTCTTTAAGGAGCATGATGATGCTTTGCTTAATTTTCCTATTTGCAGTCTTAATTTTTTCTGATGGCATGGTATCTCCGAAATCCGCGGTAAATGTGTTTAGTGAACAGTCTTCTAGCTAAATCCGATTGCTACTTCGAAATTGGCCTAGAAACATTAGGTTCCAATCAAGCTTAACACTTTTCGTAATAAGAATTGGTTCTTCCATACACTATATCAGTATTTTGAGTAAAAAGAAATGCTAATTTATTTTTCATTGGTAGATTTTAAGATGCAGTGTAGAAGAATATTTGCTCCTGATTCGCAATCTTTCCATTTTTGATCTTTATGCAGTTCTTGCAATATGCTATTGAATACACTCGCTTGTCCTAAGACTTATCAATACTAGACAATAAGTATTAGGAAAAGTATCATAAAAATTGTAAACCCACTGTTGACTTTTAGTTCAAATACCTTAGAATTTATAATAGAGATACTTAAGTAGATGTCCCACGAAAAGGTATTTTCGGGAACATAATGTTGAATTTTAGGTGTTGAATTCTAAATGAAACTCAAATTTTTATAGATTTTTTGACGTTTCTTGATTTTTTTATTAATTCAACACTCAAAACCCAACATTTATAACACTAGAGCCAAGCACGAAAACCTTTTCGTGCAAGCTCTAAGTAGTTAGTGGCGATCTTTGATTTATTGAATATGCCAATTTGCATATCAAGTGTTTTATCTAAAAGGAAAGGGATGTACTAATCATGTATAAAAAAAAGTTTTTTTGTTCTCTAATGTTTTTAGTTGTGATTATGCAGGTTTATGCAGCAAAAACCAACGTAAAACCTACTAAAGGAAATTTTTCAACTTCCTCTAGATCCGGTTATCAATTTACGCTAGATAAAAATATAACGCCAGGAACGCCTTTTTATATTGATATAAGTTGTTCTTATTTTTCAAGTGTCGATTTAGGGAAACAAGCGGGCTTTATTACGTCTCAATTGCTTATCGCAAAGCCCTCCCAGACGTATAAGTTTAATTCCTTTGGATCGATCCAATTGAAGGGTAAACTCTTGACACAATCGAAAAACAACTTTGGATCATCAAGAATGATTATATCTGTAAGTGGATCCAAGCGATCGATAGTAAATATGTATTGGCATGTAAATAATGATGGCAAGTTAAGTATTTCTCTTAGCAACAAGAACAATATAAAAGATAAAGGATCAACGAAAGTATCTTTTGGACCAAGTGATGAATATCAATTGGAAATAATGCCACTCGATGCCTCCAAGACTCAGACCCCACCCCCAATAGCTTGGTTTAAAATAAGCAAAAGAAAGTCCTCAGCAAACCCTCAATAATTTGCTATTACATTTTTTCAAAAAGGGGTTCTTTTTATAAATTTCCCCATTCCGGGTTTTCCGACAAACTCTACTTGTGTTCCATTCCATTCTGCAACTTTTTCCCCTCTCGAATACACTAGACAAGGCATACCTGTAACTTCCAATCCTTCAAAAGGAGTGTAGTCAACCTTCATATGAAGCTTGTTGTTAGAAATTGTGAATTTCTGCTTTTGATCAAAAATTACAATGTCAGCGTCTTTCCCTACTGTGATAGAGCCTTTTTCTTTTAGGCCGAAAAGACTTGCGGTACCAGTTGATAAAATATTTACCATTTTCTGCAAAGAGATTTTCCCCTTTAAAACTCCTTCTGAATGCATTAGCATTAATGATGTTTCAATCCCGGGAGCTCCATTAGGTATTTTCTTATAATCATCTTTTCCAAACATATCTTTGACACCATGAAAGTCGAATGGACAATGATCTGTTCCGATAGTTTGAATGTCTCCTGTTGTTAGACCTTTCCAAAGTGCAGCATTGCTCTCTTTTGTTCTAAGAGGAGGAGACATTACATATTTTGCTCCGTTCCAGTTAGGTTCTTTGTAACAATCATCGCTAAGCAGTAAATACTGAGGACATGTCTCAGCATAAATTTCAATACCTTTATCACGAGCTTCAGTTATTCTATCCAAGGCTTCTTTTGATGAAAGATGCACTATATATAGTCTAGAGTTTGTAAGTTCAACCAGCTTGATTGCCCTGCTCACTGCTTCTTCTTCCGCAATATTCGGCCTGCTTAATGCGTGATAATACGGTTCCAACTTTTTCTCACCTGCAAATTTTTCATTCATATGTTGGATAATATCAAAATTTTCGGCATGAACCTGGACTAAGCCGCCGTATTTTTTAGTTACTTCAAGAAGTTTTATCAATGCGTTGTCATCTACCCTAAAATCGTAAGCCATAAAAACTTTAAAACTTGGAGTTCCATATTTTTGGACAGCATCTTTAACTTCGTCTAGAATTTCTGGCCGTAAATCCGTAATTGCTGGGTGAAGAGAGAAATCAATTGCGGCTTTACCTTTAGCTAAGGCCTTCTTTCTTTCAATAGCTTCAAGTAAAGATTCTCCTTTTTGCTGTACGTCAAAATCAATAATTGAAGTGATCCCACCACAGGCCGCGGCAATAGTTCCTGTTTCGTAGTCATCCTGAGAATATGTTCCCATAAAAGGCATTGCAAGATGAGTATGAGGATCAATAGCACCAGGAAGTATATACTTATTTGAAGCATCCACTACTTTATCAGCAATATTTGAATGCTTGTTTGCGATATTTTTCCCAATACCAGCTATTTTACCTCCTTCAACAAAAATGTCAGCTTCAAAAATGTCCGATGTCGTTACAATGGTCCCATTTTTTATCAAAAGACTCATGTTGCTTCCTCGGCAATTTGACCAGCAAATGGTTTTTTGAAAAATTTCATTAGTATCAAGTATGCAATAAATGAAATAATAAATGAAATAAACCAGGCGTAGTTATATAAATTATTAATCCATGCTGGAAAAAATGAAGCATTTATCAGTCCTACTTGTACAGTGAAACCTGGAATATTAGGAATAACTCCTATAATAAAAGATATATATGCAAATATGTTCCATCCTTTTGTATAGTAGTATTTACCTTTAACCGCAAATAAATTATTTAGGCATAGTTTTGTTTTGTGAATCAAGTAAAGGTCACAAATCATTATGCCTGCCATAGCACCAAGAAGAGCTGAATATGCAATTAACCATCTAAAAATATAGCCAGATGGATCTGCAATAAGTTTCCATGGCATTATTAACATTCCAATAATGGCCGTAATATATCCACCTGTCCTAAAACTTATTAGTTTTGGTAATAAATTTGTAAAGTCGTTAGCAGGGGAAACAACATTAGCTGTGATGTTACTGCAGGTAGTTGCAAGCAAAATACAGAAAAGCGATATAAAAAGTAACGCAGGATTTGAAAATTTTCCCAATAATACTACCGGATCCCATATTGCTTTGCCAAACAAGTGCATGGTTGCTCCAGTAACAATAATTCCGATGAAAGTAAACATGACCATTGCTAGAGGTAATCCCGTAAATTGTCCTATTACCTGGTCCTTCTGAGATTTAGCGAAACGCATAAAATCAGGAATATTTAAGGCAAGTGTAGACCAATATCCTACTATAGCGGTTACTCCTGGACAAAAAATTTGCCAGAATAAAACATTTTCTTTTTTCCCCAATAAATATGTGGCAGACAAAATTTCAGGAAACGACCCCACCGTATACCATGCCCAGCAGAATATCCCTACTCCAAATAGCAATAGCAAAGGAGCAGATACTACAGATAAACGTCTGATAATATTGATTCCATGAGATATAACATACATTTGGGTTAGCCAAAAGAGAAGTATGCAAATCAGCTGGGCAATGTTTAAACCAACAAATGAACCTAAATAATATGAATTTTTTAAATTGGGAATAAATACTGCTAGGATAATATAAATAGCACTTCCACCTATAGAACTTTGTATTCCAAACCAACCACACGCAACAAAAGCACGAAGAAGAGCAGCTAGTTTGGCTCCTTCAGTTCCAAAACTACTTCTAACTAAAACAGGAAATGGGATTCCATATTTTACTCCCGGCCGTGATATTAGAGTAATTGGGATTAAAACTATTATACATCCAACAAAAACAGTCAATATTGCTTCCCACCAATTCATTCCCTCCCCTATTAAACTTGATCCTAGCATATAAGTTGTGATATTAACAGACATCGCTATCCAGAGCCCTGCGATATGCCATTTACTCCAATTTCTATCTTTAATAGGAGTTGGATGAATATCCCTGTTCCATAAAGAGTGATTTTTGGGTCGATCAATTAATTCAAACTGATTTCCCTGCCTGCGAACATTGTTTTCTTTCATAATTTAAGTCCATTAGGAGTTTGATTTTTTAGTTGTTAATAGTTGATATATTTTATATCTCAAAAAGTGAGCTTTTTTAAATGTAAGATAATGCAAAATACTTGAGATTAAATTTTCCCTCTTCTTTTCATATCTTTTTTTAGGGCATGAGTTAATATAGCTTTCCAATTTTTTAGCCGTTTATCATCATCAGGTTTATGAATATCATCGCTTTCAAAATTTTTATTTACAACATCGAGAATAGCAACCGACTCAAGCCCAAAAACATTGCAAAGTGTAAAAAGAGTCGCAAGTTCCATGTCAACACTCAAAACATTAAGCTGTTTCCATTCGTTAAGGACATTTTGAAATTTTATTGGGACGTAGTTCAAATATCCTGACTTTCGTTCCTGTGCTGCCCAGAATGCGTCTGTTGTAACAGTTACACCAGTGTAATAGGTTAACTTTTGCTCTTTCAGTACTTCTTCAAAAGTATTAGTCATTTCTAGTGAAGCTACTGCTGGATAATTATCAGGGGCGTAATGAGTAGAGGTAGCTTCATAGCGCATTGCGCCCTTAGACAGGATAAAATCTCCAATATTAATGTAATTTTGTAATGCCCCAGTTTCACCAAGTCTTACAAAATACTTAAGTCCGACCGTAGCCATTTCTTCAAGGCCAATTCCCATTGCGGGTCCACCAAGTCCTGTAGAAATAACTACTATCTTTTGTGAATTGAAATTTGCTAGGTAAGAAAAATATTCCCTATTTTCATTAATATATTCGGCATGTGGGTCAATAAACTTTGCTATTGCCTCAACATATTTTTTATCGTTAATCAATATAGCATATTCAGCTTTTTCAACATTATTTTTTGAAAGCCCAATATGATATAAAACCTCATTGCCGTTTACATGTTTCATTTTTATAATTTTCTATTTTAGATTAAGCCTCTTTTTCCCATATCAAAACATAAACCGGCTTTTAAGGTCTTTTGCCAGTTAAGCTGAGCTCTTGTTTTACCGTTTAGATCCGGCTTTTCACTTTCACCCCGCTTTGCTATAATTCCGCAAAAACACGCGGCATCTAAATTGAATACGGAACACAACGTAAATAGAGCAGATGCTTCCATTTCAAAATTGCTCACATTCAATGCATGCCACTCCTTGATAGAGCCTTTGAATTGTCTGAGTAAATAACCAGAAAAATTGTCATATCTCTCCTGCCCCGGCCAGAATGTATCAGATGAAGCAGTAATCCCAATATGATAAGGAATATTATTTTTTTTGGCTCCTTCAATAAACGATTGAGTCAGACCAAAAGAAGCAACAGCGGGGTATTCTCTTGGAGCATACTGTGATGAAGCACCATCTAGTTTTACAGCTGCTCTACTAATAACAATATCACCCAGTTCAATATTATCTTGAATTGCACCCGAAGTACCCAGTCTTATAAAGTACTTTACCCCGAGTTTCGCGAGCTCTTCTGCGGCAATACTGATTGCAGGAGATCCCATTCCAGTAGAAACGACGACCACCTTTTCCCCAGAAATGTCTGCTATATAAGAGGCATGCTGTCTGTTTGCACACAAAAACTCGCTATTATTGTCTAGGTATTCCCCCAAAATTTTTGCCCTTTTTGGATCTCCAGGAAGTACTGCGTATTTTGCTCCTTGAAGCATTTCTTTATTCAAACCTGTAAAATACATGGTTTTATTGCCTGACATAAGACTGTTCCTTTATGCTTTAGTAGAAAAATACCCCAACAACGGTTGCACTTAAAAGGTTGGCTAAAACAGCAGCGAGTAGAGCTTTCAACCCCAAAGCTGCAATCTGTGATTTTCGAGAAGGAACAAGCTCTCCAATACCTCCTATCTGAATTGCTATTGACGAAAGGTTTGCAAAACCGGTCAAAGCAAAGCAGGCCATCATATAGGTCTTCAATTCTGTCGCAGGTACATTGGTAAAGTTTATGCCTGTCTTTGTTGCGATATTGGGAAAGTATGTCGAGAAATTGCTATATGCGATAAATTCATTAAAGATAGTTTTTTGTCCTATTAAAGTAGAAAATTTCAATATCTCGCCGTGTGGAACCCCGATAACATACGCTATTGGAGAGAACGCATAACCTACAAGTTCATCCAGGGAATAGCTTCCTCCTGTCGCTTTTAAAACTAAATAGTTCACAAAAAATACAACTGATAGAAAACTTAAAAGCATTATGCCTATACCCAATGCCACTTTCCATCCATCTGTCGCACCAACTGCAATGGCTTCAATGCCATTCTTAGTTTTAACAGGAATATCATCTATTTTCTTAATTGTATTTTCTTCCGTTTCAGGGAATATGATTTTTGCTGTGATAATGGCACAGGGAGCTGCCAATATACTTGCTGCCAATACAAAAGGCAGATAAGCTCCCATACTTTGATATGCGTATAAAAGACTTCCCGCAACAGTAGCCATGCCGCCAACCATTGTTAAAAACAGTTCTGAATCCGACAACTTTTTAAGATAAGGGGCGATTACAAGAGGAGCTTGCGTCTGCCCTAAAAATACATTACTTGCTACACCTATTGATTCTGCACTGCTTAATCCCAGTAAACGACTGAAAAAAAATGAAATTGCTTTTACTACTTTCTGCATTATGCCGTAATGATATAACACCGCCATAATAGATCCGAAAAAGATAATTGGAGCTAATGCTGTAAAAATGAATGAAAAAGAAAAGTTGACGTTTGAAAGTGATTTCATTCCTAACTGTGTGGCTATTTCAGAAGGAGGGAGTATCTGTGCTGATGCTCGGATTGATGTAGTATATAATGGACCGAATACAAACGCAGCCCCCATATTTGCAAAGCTCATTACCTTGTCTATGCACTTTCCTAAAAATGAGAAGATTATCTGTCCAAGAGGAGTTCGTATAATAAACCAGGCAAGTATTACGTCTATAATGAGGCCCCCAACAACAATTCTCCATTTTATAGCTTTTCTGTTGTTGGAAAAAAGAAAGGCTATTAACAATAGCACTATAATACCGATGACTCCCATTAAGTTTGAAATTGGGAATCCATGATTTTCTGATAACATGACAACTCCATTATTTTTGTTTATTCAATATTTGATATGTTAAGGATAATAACTTGATTATCTAAGTAGTGGTAATATTTTTGAAAAACTATTTATAATTAGGGATTTCTACTCGACGTGGCTATAATTGACACTTTTAAAGCTTGCATTTTAGGCCCAAAATGCGGCAAAGCGAAGCGTTCATTTATTACCTATTGAGGTATAAATCAAGAATTATCAGCAAATAAATTGTTATAGCATCCCCTACAAAAAGCTTTATATTCCTGATCCCCTACCATAATCTGTTCTCCCGTTTTTGTAGGCCTTCCATTAATAAATCTTGCATTGCAGATAGCTTTTCTGCCGCATCCGCACATGGCTTTTATTTCTTCAAATTCATCTGCTATTTCAAATAGTCTTTGACTCGCAGGGAAGAGTCTGTGCTGAAAATCTGAACGTAATCCATAGCCTAAAACTGGAATTTGAAGAGTATCAGCTATTTCTCCAAGCTGATCTATTTGAATCGGCTGTAAAAAATGAATTTCATCTGCAAAAACGACTTCAATATTACGTCCATTTTTAAGTTCATCTTTTACAATTGTAAAAATATTGTCAATTTTACTAACTACAATAGCATCTAGAGATAGGCCGATGCGGCTTTTTATTTTTCCATCATTTCTTGTATCAACGGCAGGAGTGAAAACAATAGTGCCTAGTCCTCTTTCTCGATAATTATACTCTGCACGAATTAAATCTAGTGATTTTGAAGATCCCATTACACCGTGTTTAAAATAAATTTTTCGTCCCATAAAAATCCTCTTTTTTTAGAGTAGAAGCTATAAGCTCTATAGGTCATTTTTAAATAAACGAAGCTACTCTTGTTCAAGATCTAATGTTTGCGTGATTAAATCACAAATTCTAGAAGGACCAAAGTATTGAATCGGACCTGGGTATGTATAGCAATTTTTAAATGCCCATCTTTCTCTTCTTTTAACGAGCTTTAAAAATGGTTTCCCGTCAAGCTTAACAAGTGCTTTTTGAATAACCGGTTTATCTTCGCTATGTCTTCGTTCAATATTCATCATCATTGTTATTGGCACCCCTCCTGCTTCCCATTCTGTTGCAGGTTTTGCAAGATTCTTGATTGATGCCATATAACCAGTTTTCCCAGCACCAATTAGCGCGGCAGTAGTATAGCCTAGGCTGTAACAGTAGTTAGCATCAAAGTTTGATGGAGTGGCACAGCGTCCTTCGTATCCCAAGAAATGGTTTAAAGAATTAAACTTTCCATGATAAAGGTCTTCAGCTTTCCATGCTTTTAAACGAATCTTCAGCATTTCTATAAGCAGTTTTTCCGTTTCAATTCTTGAGACTTGAACATTGCCATGCGGGTCTCTATCCATGATAAGCTGATTGCGGATAATAGAGGGCAATGTTAAATAGGTCTTTGCAGCATCAGCAGATAGTTTTCTGGTAATAAATTCGATTTTATCAGAATTTGAAGAAAAAGAATTAAACGCTTCGTGTTTAGCTGCCATTAAATCGTTAAGTTCAGCGATAAGGGTTTTTATTTCAGGTATAAATTCAATAAGTCCTTCCGGAACCAGAACAATACCATAATTCATGCTATTCGCGGCGCGTTTTGCTATTATTATAGCAATTGAATCAACAATTTCATTGAGTGTTTGGTTCTTTTCTGCTATTTCTTCTCCAATCAGAGTAATATTAGGGTGAGTTTGAAGTGCGCATTCAAGGGTAATATGAGAGGCAGAACGTCCCATGAGTTTTATAAAATGCCAGTACTTTTTTCCTGAACTAGCATCTCTTTCCAGGTTGCCTATCATGTCTGCGTATACTTTGCAAGCTGTATCAAACCCGAAAGACGTCTCTATTTGCTCATTCTTTAAGTCGCCATCAATAGTTTTAGGGCAGCCTATTACCTGAAGAGGAATTTTCTGAGCGCAATAATATTCTGCCAGCAGGCATGCGTTTGTATTGGAGTCGTCGCCACCGATAATAACGATTGCTTGTATGTTAAGGTTTTTGCAATTTTTAGCAGCTTTATCAAATTGCTTAAATTGTTCAAGTTTTGTTCTCCCTGAACCAATAATGTCAAATCCTCCAGTATTTCTATAATCTACGAGAAGTTCCTCTGTGATTTCTATAAATTCATTATCAATCAACCCTCCAGGTCCCCCAAGGAATCCGTACAGTTTACCTTTGTTGTTTATTGATTTTATACCATCAAAAAGGCCTGCAATAACATTATGCCCACCAGGAGCTTGTCCGCCGGAAAGCACTACCCCAATATTCATCGGAGAATGTTTCTTAGTGCCATCTGTTTTTTTTAAGTTTAACATTGGCATCCCATATGTGTGAGGGAAAAGTTTCTTTATCTTTTTCTGATCATTGACAGATTGAGTAGATTTTCCTTTTACAATTTCAACATCAGCTCCATGGGATAATGATTTAGGAAGCTTTACTCTGTATTCAGCCCTTGCCTTTTGCAAAGGGGAAATATTATTCATTTTAGATTCTCCATAATTTAATAGCTCAAATCTTTATTTTTTTCAGGCCTTCTAATTATATTTTAAAATTTATCTTTTTAAAAGATTAATTTCAAGAAATAAAGGTTCATAGATGCTTTGTTCTGGAAACGTGAAAAGAAAATTTTCTCCATTTTAAATTAAATACGACTTAACCACAAGCAGCATAACTCAACCTGGAGAAATAGTATGAAAAAGTACACTCGCGAAGTAAAAAAATCAAGGGTTAGACTGACAAATGCAATGACAATAAGAAATTATAGGGTAAGAACGCATTCTTGAAAATAAAATTTGAGAAAAAACAGTTTTGACAGTATTATAGAAGGGCACTAACAAAAAACCATCTTATATTTTACAATAGGATTTTATGATGAATATACTAATTAGAAACTGTAAAATAATATCTCCTGATAAAGAAATACAAAACGCATGTATTGAAATAGAAAATGATTATATCAAAGCTATTTATCCGAATTCAGGTAGTGTCACTAAATCTTTAAAGTGTATTGATGCAAAGGGAAGAATAGCAGCTCCTGGTTTTATCGATATTCATACCCATGGCGCTAAAGGTTATGATACTACTAATGCAACGACCTATAAAGACATTGCACATATTGCTGAAGCGAAACTTAATGAAGGTGTAACAACATTTTGTCCAACTACTTTAACTGCCTCCAAGAAAAAACTGCTTAAAGCAGCGCATGCTGTCTCTGAATATAAAAAGAATGAAAAATATTCAAAGGTTGCCGGACTTCATCTGGAAGGACCGTTCCTCAGTTTAGGAAATATCGGAGCTCAAAACCATAAGTTTGCAAGAAAACCCGATATCAACGAAGTAAAGCAGATAAATGATATTACTGATGTTGCCATAGTCACCTTGGCCGTCGAACTTAAAGGTGGCATGGAGCTATTGGATGGGTTAAATAAATTAGGGATAGTTGCTTCATGTGGTCATAGTTGCGCAACTTATGATGAATTTTTAAAGGCAAAAAAACATGAGCTAAAGCATCTCACCCATTTTTGCAACCAGATGACTAAGTTACATCATAGAGAGATAGGACTTGTTGGCGCTGGTCTATTGGATGATGACGTTCTGATAGAAATTATCTGTGATAAAATACATCTAAACCCAGAAATGCTTCAACTAGTATTTAAAACTAAAAACATTAATAAAATAGCTTTAATTACAGACAGTATCTCTGCTTCATGGCTCCAGGATGGAGATTATAATTTAGGGGGCCTTGATGTTAAAGTGGAAAATTCTGTTGCAAAGTTGGTTAAAAATGGAGCTATTGCCGGCAGTACTTTAAAATATTACAATGGGCTAAAAAATATTTCTAAAGTTGTAGGGAAACCACTACCGGAATTAATAAAAACTACAAGCTATAATCAGGCAAAAAGCCTTGGTCTAAAACGTCTGGGAAAAATAGAAGAAAATTATATTGCCGATATCGTAATACTTGATGACAACTTTTCTCCTGTGCATGTTTTTGTTAATGGACAAAAGGTAAAATAAACGTTGCTTTTGCTTTTTTATAGGCAAATCTATTCTTATTGAATGAAAATACAACAATGACAGATATTGAGAACAGGATAAAAGTGTTTTTGGAGCAACAGGGGAAATTTTGCAATCATCCATTACAAACTGAATTACCGAACAGTGAGACATATGAGCTTTCTACGCTTGCAAAAACAGACTTAATCAAGGCAATAAAGACACTACAAAATGTGGACATAAAAGCAGTTAATAAAATGCTTGACTATGTTCCGCAGCTTGAAGAATTAAGAAAACAGATCAATAAAACCTTCAAAAGCGGGAATCGTGTTTATCTCTGCGGCTGCGGTGCAAGTGGCAGATTGGCTGTCTTACTTGAATACCTTTGGAGACAATCTTTTCCTGATGATAAAAAAGAAAATGTTATTGGCCTTCTGGCTGCTGGTGACAGCGCCATGATAAAGTCTCTTGAAGGATTCGAGGATCATGGCAGCCTTGGCGTAAAGCAGTTGATTAAAGCGGGATTTCAAGATGGCGATCTATTAATCAGTGCTAGTGCCAGCGGAGAGTCTCCATTCCTTCTCTCCGCTACTGAATATGCTTCAAAAACTTCTACTAAACCTTGGTTTTTGCATTGCAATACCAACAAAGCACTAAAAGGAAGAATGAAGAATCATGTTATTTATAATCAAAATGTGATATCTTTAAGTTTATATGTGGGCCAGATGGCATTGACTGGGAGTACACGCATGCAAGCAACAACCGCCTTGATGCTTGGAATTGGGTTGCCCCTTTTTTGCAATGGTTCTATTGAAAAAGAACTAGGCTTTTTTGTATCGTTTATAAAAAACACAGATATATCACCTCTTAAAGATATCATTGTTAATGAAGCACATGCCTATGAAAATCATGAATATGTATTGTATGATACAGATTCTAGATATGGAATAACTGTGCTTACGGACACAACAGAGAGGGCACCTACATTTAACCTAGTTCCTTTTGAAAATCAGTTGGATGAAGATAAAAAACCTTCCTGGTGCTATTTACTTTTTTCTGAGGCTGAGGACGTAGAAGAAGCTTGGAAAATGTTGCTAGGTCGTCCTGTAAGAACTTTAAACTGGAACTTTGAAACCAGCTTCAAAAGACTTTTAGGGTTTGATTTTAGTCGTAGTATCATAGAACTTAGAAACAGCTATGCTGCACCTTCACATATTTTATCTATTAAAAAAATAGAGAATGCAATAGAGATTGCTTTTCAAGGAAAAATTGCTTCATTCAATGTTTCTGAACTAACTCCCTTATTTGAACAACTTTTTTTAAAATTACTGCTTAACACAGCTTCTACTTTAGTGCTGGGACGTTTAGGCTTTTTTGAAGGTAATCTTATGACATCTCTTTACCCAAGTAATAGCAAGCTTATTGATCGCGCAATAAGATATATAGATTTTATGGTTAATGTAAAATCGGGTAGAAAACTGCAATATGATGTTATTGCTAACTATATGTTTGAAGAATTAAAAAAAATAAAGCCAAATGAGTCTATCGTAAATAAAACTGTCGCAAAAATTGTAAAAACCTGTTGCAAGTAAAAAATCAATAAGAGACAATAAGAAGTACAGAAAATCTGTGCTGTCCTGTTAGAATCGAGCTGACACGAAAAGAAATAGATTGGTAATGTAAGGAGTTTAAAATGCCTAAAGAAAAAAAAGCACGAAAAAAAATAAAGAAGGATAAACAGTTAATTGAGGAAAGAAAACCGTTGGAATTATCTAAAGACGATTTGTCTTCAATCACCACAGGGGTATTAGGGGGAGTACCAGCTAGTGATGAACAGATGGGGAAAATATGTTATGGTGGTTACGTGTGGTGCAGAATGTTTGAGAAGAAGTGTGCACGTGAACATTAGATGTTCACTGAATGTTTAACTTGTCGAATCCATTAGTTCTAAAAAGGAATAGGGGATGAAAGAAGATATTTTTATAGGCGTAGATGGCGGGGGGACCAAAACTGAAGTTTTAATTGAAAATTTTGCTGGCAATAAAATTGGTGAAGCCATCGGAGGCGCTGCGAATATTGGACCATCTGTTAAGCAGGCATGGCATTCAATTAACAACGCTATAAGCAAAGCCCTAGAAGACACATCAATTTTTCTGGATAACAAAAACTATAATTTTCATATCGGGTTGGGGTTAGCCGGAGTTTCAATAGTACAAGCAAAAAAAGAGTTTCTGAAGACACGACATAATTTCTCAAGCATTATTCTTGAGTCTGATGCTCATATAGCCTGTTTGGGAGTGCATGACGGAAGCGATGGAAGCATTGTCAGTGTAGGCACTGGTATAATTGGATATACGATTGATTCAGAAAAAACTTATAGGGTTGGCGGATGGGGATTTCCGCATGCAGATACCGGTAGTGGTGCCTGGTTGGGATTGGAGGCAGTTCGTTTAACTTTTAGTAGCATTGATGGATGCACTAAACCTTCAATTTTAACAGACCTTATATTGTCCCATTTTGATAACAATTTATCAAACTTTGTAACGTGGGCAAATACTTCAAACTCTACACAATTTGCCAAACTGGCGCCATTTGTAATAGAAGCCGCACAGAAAGACGACCAATATGCCGAGAAGCTTTTAAAAAAAGCAGGGAATGAGATTGATTTACTGTTAAAAGCGTTAGATAAAAAATCAACTTCAACTTTAAAGTGTTATCTTTTAGGGGGGATGTCGTCATTTTTGATGCCGTACATAACAAACAAAGATAATATTTCCCTATGTGAACCTGGTAAATCTGCCACAAAGGGAGCAATTTATTTAATACGCAATCATTACAATCTTATAAACTAAGTTTAAAGGAGAAGTACAATGGAGGTAATCATTAGATCAGATAAAGAAAGTGCGACAGCACTTGCAGCAAATATCATAGCAGATTATGTCAAGAGAAAACCTACATTGATTTTAGGACTTGCAACTGGTAGAACAATGGAAGAGCTTTATGATAAACTGGCAATCATGAATTTGGATTTTACATTCTGCAAATCATTCAATCTTGACGAATATTTAGGAATTGAACCTGCGAACAAAAATTCTTATAGATATTATATGAATAAACACCTTTTTGAAAAAATAAACATTAATATAAAAAATACTTATTTACCAGATGGCACGGTTAAAAACACTGTTAAATCATGTAAAGAATATGAAAATTTAATTATAGATAATGGTGGAATAGATCTTCAACTACTAGGAATTGGCAGGAGTGGCCACATTGGTTTTAATGAACCATTATCGGCTTTACGTTCACGAACCAGAGAAAAAGCCCTAACACCAACAACAGTTGCACAAAATTCTCCTTTATTTGATAATCCAGAAGATATGCCCAAACGAGCTCTAACCATGGGGGTGGGGACTATACTTGAGGCAAAAAGAATAATTATGCTCGTAACAGGTCGTGAAAAGGCTGATATTCTTGCGAAAGCTGTTGAAGGACCCATTACTTCCATGATATCGGCGACAGCTCTTCAATTGCATCCTACCTGTACTGTTATTGTTGATGAAGACGCGGCAGAAAAATTGCAGGAAAGAGAATATTATCGATGGATTTTTGAAAATGAACCCGAGTGGGAACCTTACAGAGTTGTTTAGACCATTGAGATCACACTAATACGATGGAGCGGATATGTTAAAAGGAAAAGGGCTGAGAAAAGGTGACACTATTGGCATAGTTGCCCCTGCCAACTTTATAGCTTTGGACAAGGTTCATGCAGGCTGTAAACAACTTGAAGAGCTGGGATTTAACGTAAAACTTGGCAAAAGCTGTTTTTCAACGTGGTTTAATTTTGCCGGCGAAGATGATTTAAGAGCAAATGATATTAACGACATGTTTGCTGATAAAAAGATTGATGCACTCTTATGTGCCCGTGGCGGTTATGGTTGCATAAGAATTTTGGATAAGATTAACTTTGATATTATAAAAAATAATCCAAAACTATTTATAGGTTATAGTGATATTACTTCACTTCATGTTGCTATAAATGAACTCGCAGGTTTGGCTACTATTCATGGTCCTATGTTAACTACAAGTATTGCAGACAACTTTGATAATACAACTAAACACTCATTTGTTAATATTATTACAGGTAAAACAAAAGGCTTATCGAATCTACATGGAGAGAAGATAAAAATATTAAGATACGGTGAAACAACAGGACAAATAATTGGAGGTTCTTTGTCATTAGTTGTTGCTAGTTTAGGTACAAAATATGAAATTAATACAACACAGAGGCTATTCTTCCTAGAAGATATCAACGAGTACACATATAAAATAGATAAAATGTTCAACCAACTAAAATTGGCTGGTAAATTTAATGATTGCAATGGGGTTATTCTGGGTGATTTTAAGAATTGTAATAAAGAAAAATCTGAAGATTTTTCTCTGCTTGATGTTTTTAAAAATATTTTTACCAATTTTGAAAAACCGGTTATATATAATTTTAAATCAGGGCATTGTCATCCCATGATAAGTATTCCCTTTGGGATTAAATGTGAGTTGAAGGCTTTAGAAGAAAAAACATCTGTTAAACTTCTTGAAAAGGTAGTTTTTTAAATAGCTTTTCTATGTTGCATTTTTTTACTCAATCATATATTTTTATAAATAGTTTTACATGAATATTAAAAGTGGAAATGATCTAATTATGAAAAACTTAAAAAGTACGCCATTAAATGCAAAACATGTTCTACTCGGGGCAAAAATGGTTCCTTTTGGGGGTTGGGACATGCCGGTACAATATTCAGAAGGAATTTTAGCAGAGCATCATCACACACGAAAACACGTTTCCCTCTTTGACACATGTCATATGGGGGAATTTATAATAAAAGGACCTAGCGCAGCTGCAGACCTTGACTGGATTTTTCCAAGAGCTGTTGCAAATCAGAAAGTGGGAACTGCGAGGTATAACTTCCTACTTTCAGATCACGGCACCGTACTAGACGACCTTTTGATCTACAGAATGGATGAAGAAGAATTTCTAATTGTTATTAATGCAGGAACAATAGATAACGATGCCACACGTTTAAGATCTCTTCTTTCAGAATCGACAGAACTTATTGATGAATCTCCAGTTACTGGTAAGCTTGATTTGCAGGGGCCGTTGAGTGCTGATATTTTAGAAAAACTCGGCTTTAAAAAAAGTGAACTTCCCAAAAATTATAAATGGATAAAAACGTCGATAAACGGAATTCCTACACTCTTAAGCAGGACTGGGTATACTGGAGAACTAGGGTTTGAATTTTATGTTTCAGCAGATAAAGTCAATGAACTTTGGGACATTTTGACTGCTTTTTCAGAAGTAAAACCAGCTGGACTTGGGGCTAGAGATACATTGAGGCTTGAAGCTGGGTTTCCACTCTACGGAAACGAAATGGATGAAAAAACTACTCCAGTTGAAGCAGGGTTCTCTCCGATGATCGGTCTTGAAAAACACACAAACTTTATTGCTGAAAATATACTGAAAGATCCTTCTAAAGTTACTAAAATCTTGACTCCAATAGTTCTTGAAGGCCGCAGAGCGGCAAGGCACGGTAATGCCGTATCATTAATGGACGGTAGAGAGATTGGCATCGTTACATCCGGCATGTTTTCTCCACTACTTGAAAAGGCAATCGCTTTAGCTTATATAAGATCAGAACATAAACTGCAAGTTGATGATGAGGTGTTGCTTAAGGTTGGGACCAAAACTCTACCTGGTAGAGTTGTTACTGCTCCATTTTATAAGGATGGTACAGTGCGTATGAAAATATAAGTCTTTTTTAAAACAGGCTTAATTATATTACAGTTTAATTCAAGGAGCACAAAAATGAAGAAGTACACTGAAGATCATGAATGGGTATTGCTTGAAGGAAGTCTTGCTATAATAGGGATTACCAGTTATGCGGCAAAAGAACTTGGGGATATTACGTTTGTTGAAGTTCCAACTGTTGATAATGAGGCTATTATAGGGGAGGTCCTTACTGTTGTTGAGTCTGTTAAAGCGGCTACAGACGTACTTACTCCTATTAATGGAACAATAATTGAAGTGAATGAAGAGCTTGAAGATAACCCCCAACTTGTTAACGAATCGCCTGAGGAAGATGGATGGATTTGTAAAATAGAAATAGATGATGCATCTGCCTTAGATGCTTTAATGACAGAAGATGAATATAATACGTATATTAAAAATTTATAGATTTATCTGAGTTAAAGAACGTTTGTCAAGGAAACAAATCTAGGTTTTATCGCTAACGAGTAAAACAGGAGATATTAAAATGCCCTATATAGCCAATACAGATTCTGATAGGCAGGAAATGCTTGAAGCTATTGGCTGTGCTGACTTTGAAGATATGTGGGGGAAAGCTGAAATAACTGAACCTTATCCTGAAATTAACATTCCATATGGTCGTTCAGAATTTGAAGTAACATGCATTACTCAAAAGTTGGCGGCCAAAAATGCAGCAGACCTGGTTAATTTTGTAGGAGGAGGATATTATGATCACCTGATCCCAGCAGCAGTAGGAGAAATCACAGGTCGTTCAGAATTTTATACGGCATACACGCCATATCAGCCTGAAGTATCTCAAGGGACATTGCAGGCTATTTTTGAATATCAAACAGCAATATGCCGTTTAACCGGGATGGATGTTTCAAATGCATCTTTGTATGATGGAGGTACTGCTCTTTTTGAAGCAATGATGTTAGCAGTAAGAACTACTAGAAAAAGAAGAGCTGTAATATGTGGTGCTGTTTCTCCCATTTTTAGAAAAATGATTCGTTGTTACAGTAATAATTTAGATGTCGAACTTGTAGAAATACCTGCGGGAATAACAGATTCTGCCCAACAACTGTTGCTGGATGCAATAGATGATAAAACTGCCTGTGTGCTCGTTCAATTTCCCAACTTTTTTGGTGTTGTTGAAAATTGGACAAATTTTGTTGTTGAAGTGCATAAAAAACACGCTTTAGCGGTGTGTTCTGTTTATCCGATAGCTCTAGCACTTCTTAAAACACCCGGAGAGATGGGATTTGACATTGTTACGGCAGAAGCTCAGTGTCTAGGAATACCTTTAAGTTTTGGTGGACCATATCTAGGTGTTATGGCAACCACCAAAAAATATATGCGCAAGATGCCAGGCCGCGTAGTAGGACAAACTGTTGATAAAGTTGGAAAAACAGGCTATGTGTTAACTCTTCAAACCAGAGAACAACATATCCGCCGCAGTGAAGCAATGTCAAATATTTGTTCCAACGAAAATCTATGTTTGTTATCTGCTGCTGCTTATATGACACTGCTTGGGAAAGAAGGTTTTCGTGATGTAGCAAAACTCTGCGCATCGAAAGCTGTTTTTGCAAAAGATATTCTAACACAAATCAGAGGCGTTAAACTAGTTGGTAATAGGCCATTCTTTAATGAATTTGTTATTGAGCTTCCAGAAAATGCGTCTACAATAGTACAAAAACTAATAGACAAAGGCTACGCTGCAGGATTTCCACTGGAGACTTACTATAAGAGCAGAAAAAATCAGCTTTTAATATCAATTACTGAAAAGCGTACCCGTGAAGAAATCAAAGGATTTGCAACTGCGATGGAGGCCGTATTATGGAGCTGATTTATTCAAAAAGCAAAGAAGGCAGACGCGGCTCAACTTTGCCCATTTGCGATGTTCCTGAAACACATGCTATACCTGAAAGTTTACTGAGATCTACACCTGCCGAGTTACCTGAAGTAACGGAACAAGATGCGGTGCGTCATTTTACACTGATGAGTAATATGAATGTAGGAATAGACACTACTTTCTACCCTCTTGGTTCCTGTACAATGAAATATAACCCAAAATTTCATGAAAAAAACGCTAGTCTCCCAGGTTTTGCTAATCTACATCCTCTTCTTCCTCAATTAAAATATGGTAGTTCTCTTACACAAGGCGCCTTGGAAATAATTTATGAGACTGAACGAATTTTAAGCGAAATTCTTGGATTTTCACAGTTTACAATGCAACCTCTTGCAGGAGCACATGGTGAACTGACTGGTGTAATGATGATGGCAGCATATCACAAGGCTAGGCATGATTATAAAAGGAAGGTTATGCTAATCCCTGATGCTGCACATGGAACAAACCCCGCCAGTGCCGCAATGGCAGGGTTTACGACAAAGGAAATTCCAACAGACAGTCATGGCAATGTAGACATGAACGCTTTAAAGGAAGCCCTGGGACCTGAAGTTGCAGGTTTTATGCTTACGACACCAAATACCCTTGGTCTTTTTGACAAAAATGTTAAAGAAATTTGTCGTTTAGTACACGAAGTAGGTGCATTAGCGTATTGTGATGGTGCTAATCTAAATGCTATTATAGGCAGACTTCGGCCTGGAGATTTAGGCTTTGATGTTATGCATGTAAATTTACATAAAACATTTTCTACTCCTCATGGGGGGGGAGGTCCTGGATCAGGGCCAGTAGGTGTTGCTGAGAAACTTGTCCCATACTTACCGATTTCTAGGGTATGTAAACATTCTGAAGGTACGTATGGTCTCGAATATGATTTCTCAGAAAGCATTGGTTACATCGCACCATTTTATGGGAATTTTGGTGTGATACTAAAAGCGTATGCTTATCTGCTTACAGTAGGTAAAGAAGGTCTTTTGAGAATATCGCAAAATGCGGTATTAAGTGCAAACTACCTTCGGAAAAAGCTTGCTCCGTACTATCAACAGCCATTTGACCGTTATTGTATGCATGAATGTGTTTTTTCTGCAGACCTGCAGCTAGAAGATGGGGTTCATGCACTTGATTTAGCTAAAGGATTACTTGACAAAGGATTCCATCCACCAACCATGTATTTCCCGCTAATAGTACATGAAGCACTAATGATTGAACCAACAGAAACCGAAAGCAAAGAAACCATTGATGCTTTTGCAAATGCGATGATTGAGTTGGCCACTGAAGCAAAAAATAATCCTGAAAATATTGTAAAATGCCCACTAACAACACCGGTTCAAAGACTTGATGAAGCATTGGCAGCCAGAAAACCATACTTAGTTTATAACTCTATCAATAACTGAATAAATAATTTTTATGATTTTGATAGTAGAAACTTGATTTTGATAGGAAACTCTTATAAAGTCATTATAGATTAATCTAGGCAATATTCGAGAGAACTAGCATATTAAAAAATACCTCTCTACCTTAAAGGTCGGGTATTGTTCTGTGCAGATCAGTCTACGTACAACAACTATGATATCAAAAACTTCTTTAAATTAAACCCCAGAGTAGGGAGATAGGGATGAAAAAGAAATGGAATTGCCCGGCAGGAGCGTTGGTATTGGTGCTTGTGTGGTCCTTTGTGCAAGAGGCTGTGAAAGGTGCGCAGAATGACACGTTACTCCCCACGAGTGCATTAGAGCAAGCATATCAGCGAGGATATCTGGATGGAACTAACAAGCAGCAAGGACCTACGCCGACAGGGAAGAAGAGCTTGAAGGATTTAAAGTTGGAAGCAAAAAAGGCATATTTGCGAGAACGCGGAACTACGCTTAAGAAAAATCGTAACACGGGTTATTGGGGATATGGATATGGATATGGATATGGATATGGGAGCGAATACGTTTACTGGTTAGACAAGCATGACCCTGCTACGGCTAAAAGGTATCTGAATGCGTATAACTCCTATTCATATCAACTTCAGAAAGAATATGGGTACGAAAGCAATCAGCAGAAAGACCTTGAAGACGGGTGGGAAGCCGGGTGGGGAGAGTAGCGACGGGTGGAGGAGCATAATTTTTGTTACGCTGGTTATTTCTTAGAATTTTATGAATCTTCTTGGCTGTGCTTTGAAATGTTAGAGCCTCTTGCAAAATGCAATAGGCTTACCTCTTAATAACTTTCTGAATTGTTCCAAAAACTAAATTTTCTCAAAATTTCATTGTTGGAATCGATTACCTTTGTTAATATAAAAGTATTCTATTTCTAATCTCAAAATAAAAAGATAACACAAGTTTGAGTTGTGAATAAAAAAGTGCTGGTTCATGACAGCCAGGTATGGCCTTGTCTCATGTGTGGAATAAGCGGAATAATTAATTTAAACAAAGCTCCGGTTTCTGAAAAGATACTCTCCGACATAAATTTCTCTCAAATTCATCGTGGCCCAGATGAAGGCGACCTGAAGATTTTTAATAATGTGGGGCTTGCGCATAGACGATTGTCTATAATAGACCTTGAGCGCGGCAAGCAACCCATGTCGAATAAAAATGGAAATATATGGCTAACCTTTAATGGTGAAATATATAATCATATCGTGCTTAGGAACAAGCTATTAAAATGCGGACATCTCTTTAGAACAAATAGTGACACAGAAACGATTCTTCATCTTTATGAAGAATATGGTAGAGACTGCGTTAAGCATCTTGAAGGTATGTTTGCATTTGCTATTTACGACAGGAATAAACAGATAATATTTATTGCCCGTGATCGCCTAGGACAAAAGCCATTGCATTATTATAACAGCAATGGTATTTTTGTATTTTCCAGTGAACTGCAAGCACTTGTTAAGCATTCCGACATAGATAAAACTATCAATAACCAGGCTATTCATGATTATTTAACTCTGCAATATATACCGTCACCCCATACAATTTATAAAAATATTTTCAAATTGCCTCCAGCGTCTTTTCTTGAATTTTACATCCAGAAAAGAGAATTCAAAATCGTAAAATATTGGCAATGTAACTATAATAATAAAACTTCCCTTTCATATAATGATGCAAAACATGAACTCCGGTTTCTGCTAGAGAAAGCAGTGAGCAAAAGATTAATGTCTGATGTTCCAATTGGAGCTTTTCTGTCAGGAGGAGTTGACTCCACTATTATTGCAGGTCTAATGTCAAAGCTTACAAAAGAACCGGTAAAGACATTCACCATTGGTTTTAACGAGACGAAGTATGATGAACGCAAATATGCAAAAACAGCATCTAAAAAATTTAAGACAGAACACCATGAAAAAGTTATAGATCCTTCTGATTTTTCAATTGTAACAAAACTTGCTAGACACTTTGGTGAACCATTTTCTGATGCTTCAATGCTGCCGACTTATCTACTTAGCAAATTTGCGCGGAGAAAAGTTATGGTAGCTT
>Ga0233447_1000847_pt1 | contig 30017 bp, 29 predicted proteins | sample SI_124_October20_3_FD_183014 | JGI IMG/M metagenome (GOLD analysis project Ga0233447, IMG submission 183014) | Seawater microbial communities from Saanich Inlet, British Columbia, Canada - SI_124_October2016_135_MG | ecosystem: Environmental > Aquatic > Marine > Inlet | place: Canada: British...
GTTTTTTACTCATAATTTTTTACTCCGAATTGTTGATTAAGTTTAACTCGTTCGAAATAAGAAATCTTAAATTGTTGTCTTAATTTGTTGGGGCACTATAAATTGTCCACCACCGCAACCATAGTCAAGTATTCTAATAGTTTTATCTTCTTTTGTAAGTAGTTTTACATTTTTTAAAATGGTAAATAATTGAGATAGCTCAATATTTTCAACAAGTGCAATACTTAAATCATCAACTAACCCCTTATCTTTGCCTTCTTGTGCTTTGATTTGTCTCCATATACTATCAGGATTTATCATTGTTTTATTACTCACATTTCATAATTTCTTAATTTATTTATAGGTATTTTAGCCATTTTTCAATAATTAAAATTACATTTTCCTTTTTATATCTCTCTGGCAATAATGAGTCAGATTGATAGTTTTGGTTTTTAATTTTTACACTATTCATAGCTTTAACAAATTGTTGTGCTCCACTTACAATAACAACACTATTATTTATTTTTTGTTCAATAATCTCTTTAATACCGCCAGACTCTTCTGTGGCTATAACCGGTGTACCACAAGCTAAAGATTCTAGTGCTGAATTTGGCATTCCCTCCCAACGAGACGAAAGTAAAAAAACATCCGCACCTGCGTACCATTGCCATGGGTTATCACAAAAACCAATAAATTTAACACGATTTTGAATATTGAAGGATTCAGTTTCTCGTATTAATTCATCTTTAAGTACACCATCACCCAAAATTGCAAGTGTTGATTTTTTATCTTCTAACTTACTAAACCAGCACAACAGACGGTCAAAACCTTTTTGAAAAGTTAATCGACCAGCAGCTATATAACATACACCCCCCTTATCAAACCGCATTATAGGAAGCGTAGATATTAATATCTTGTCCACATCTATAGGGTTTGGCAATATACTTACAACATGCTCAGAAACCAAAAAATCTAAGGTAAATTCATTTCTCATTTTTTTTGAAGAGCAAATCAATTTATCAGCTTTTCTATACAATATTCTATAAAACATGCTCATTAACCATGGATAAGAGTTATTAGGAAGACTAATTGAAGGTAAATTTGCCTCTCTAATCCAAATTTCTATTTTTCTTGGTAATAACCAACGGATGGATAATAATGCAACATTAATATAGCCCAGTGAAGAAAAAATTACTTTAGGTTTTAACTGTCGTATTTTTTTAATAAGTGGAACGATTGAGCGTTTTAGTGTAATTGTGCCCAAATTATAAATTAGCACATTAGCTGGCACCATAGATAGTAGCGGCCCACTTTTGTCAAAGACAATAATTTCAATCAAATGGCCACGATTATGAAGGCCAGTTAATAGGTTAATAGTAACTCGCTCCGCCCCACCACCTGAGAATCGAGGCAACAAGAATAAAATAGAATGCCTGTTATTCAATTTATTAGTAAATTATGGTAAATATGCAAAATATTAGTTAAATGTTGTTTAGGTGAAAAACTAGTCTGTGCAAACTGATATGCATTATCAGATAGTTTTTTTACACTTGTATTGTCAATAATAGTAGAAATTTTACTAACAAAATCTCCTTCAATAGTTGGATTATAAAACAGACCATTAACCCCATCATTGACAATATCCATATGACCGCTAGATTTAGCAGCAAGTACTAACGTATTCTGAAGCATTGCCTCTACAATTGTTCGGCCAAATGCATCTATAAGACTTGGCGCTACAAGCAAATCAAGAGAGGCTATTATTTTATTTGGATTATTTAAAAATCCAGTAAACACAATATGGTTATCCATGCCTAAATTATGAGCATATGTTTTTAATTCATTCACATATTTTTCTGCACCAGTGCCTACAACAATGAAATAAATATCTTTATTTAGATTGCGATAAATGTTATAAACATTTTTTATCACAAAATCTATATTCTTATAATCAACAACTCTTCCAACACACCCTAATAAAAAACAACTTTCTGGAAAATTATATTTTTTAAAAACATAATTTCTTGCTTCCTTTTTATTTATTGAAGACGCCACATTGAAAGGATTGTAAACTATTTTTTTCTTATAATCTGGAATGTTTTTTGGTGATCTTTGCATAACTACATCTGAAATTGCAACAAAATAATTACACAAATAACGAATTAATAGCCAAAATTTAGAGGGGCTAAGCAATGTTCTTTGATGCCAAACAAACCCTTGTGAAAAAAACTTTGCAGGTAAAGACCATGATAAATTAATTCTTAGATCGTTTCCATGGACAATATCAATTTCATTTTTTTTAATAAAATTACCAAAATAGAAAAAATTAGTCAACATACCAATTAGAATGGATAATTTGCCAGGAGTTTCTCCAGCTAATTTTGATGTTTTTAAAATAGAAAAAGGTATATTTTTATTGATTAAATATTGTGAAAGTGGCCCATTATCTTTGTGAATGACTATTATGGCGGAAATATTTTCATCTAATAATGATGAATAGAGCTCTAATGTGGATATATGACTACCTCCAACAGAGTCTCCAACAAATGGAAATAAAATTTTCAAATCAAAATCCTGATAAAAGAATAGCTTAACAATTGATTTTTATATTAAGAGAAATAATTATCATTGTGATAAATATCTGATCCTGGAATTGAAAAATACTCTTTACACAATCCAATGTATTCCTTGGCTGGCAAAACAAAAAACAACTCTCCATATCTACTCCCTTTTTTATTCAAATATCGACAATTCATCATATTGATTCCCAAAATGTAATGCTCCCAATTTCTTTTCCCTTCAACATTTTTCCACATTCTCATTAAAGAGATTTTTGTATCAACAGTACTAGTAATATCAACAATAACATTTCCTATTAAAGTACTATATATTTGATATGCCCATATCTCTACTTTCCTAAAATCAATATGATCTATAGAATTAATGAACAACTGATTTGCACGTCGATGATCATCATTATCATCAAGAAAAAAGCTGATAAATAAAGTATCTGGTGATAATTTTTTTAGCAACTCTCCTAATGAAGTAGAAACATTCACATTATTAATTGGTATATTTCCCGGTACTAAATCAAGAAAATATGGATGAGCACCATAACGACTACATATATCTTTCGCCTCTTGCTTAACAGTCTTAATTTGAATATCTGTTTTAGCTGAATTTGATAAATAAATTACACTTATACTGGCACCCTGTTGTTTAGCCTTAAGTAGTGTGCCTCCAGCACCAAAAATATCATCGTCAGTATGTGGTGCAATTACAGTAATATGTCTTCCTTTTGGTTTTGTTAATTCAATCGTCTGTACAAGCTGAAAAAATCTTTTACTTTCTAATAAAGAATTAATGTGCTTTAATTCAAGCAATGGTTTGAAATTTTTTAGCACAAACAAATAGTTTTGATGTGTGGCAATTTCTTTCATAAACAGAGAAATGTATTTTTTTATCTTGTACAACATATTTAATCTACTTTTTTTACAGTTGCCCTACTTACAACAATATATCTATTTTTTTATTGATTGTATCATTTGATGAGATAGCCATGAATTTGTACCTCTATGTCCTCGCCTGTCAAACAAAATACTTAAATAAGATACCACTGTCAAAGGATATGATGAATGTAAAAAATACTCTAATACGTTCTTTTCAAATCTATGCCAATTTGATCTCCCAAACGGAATAAATAAAGCTTTCAATAGGGCGCGCAACCATCTTAAAGTAACAGGATAAATCGTCTTATTATTTACTTCTATATCTATCCAAACATTACCCCAGTTGTTTTTACGCAATATTTCAAGATATAAGCATTGGTCAATTTTATATTCATAAGGAATACTTTCCCAAAAATTTAACATTTCATCAGACCAAAATGGCAACCTCCACTCATAGCCAAAATATTCATAAGTACGTTGTTGCCCTATAACTATCTTGCTTTGACGTCCGATACATTCAATATATTCCATCATAGCGTAATGATATTTTTCAAAACATACTGATTTTTTAATATATTTAGGAAGTGTTTTTTTAAGTTTAGACACAATATATTCATCATTTCCCGGCCCTCTTAAATCGTCCCATAAAGAATAATGTTTATCTAAAAACTTATTCCAATCTATCTCATCTATTGTGTGTGGAGTAGAGTGGATTTCTGATATTGACCTGATATGCCCTCCAGAAATAAAATCCCCACTATTGCCGTTTATTATTATAGCGTCATCATCAACTAATTTATTTTTTTGCAAAAGAAAAACTTCATACACCTCTTGTACATTATGTGTATATGAAAAAGACTCAAATGCATCTATATACTTATAATATATTTCTGATTGAAAAAAACATCTCTTATCTTTTAATCGATCTTGAATATAGACCCATTTAAACCCTAATTTACTTGCAATAGATTTGCTGATTGGCGTTTCAAAATTTCCTTTTCTCCCATATGAAAAACAGACCACATTCTTTGCACCAACTTCTTTCAAACCGCTGGCAATTAATCTAGAATCGTTACCTGCACTAAGTGGCACTACAATCTGTCTATCGCCAGCACTATCTCTTATTTGTTTAAATATATTTAAACAAATATCTGTGAACTCTCTATGAAGTTGACTCTTATCTCTAACAAAAGCCTTCCAAGGTGAATAGTGATAATAACTCTCAATGTACAATAGTCCTTGATTAAATATTAAGCACTCTCCACTTTCTAGGCGCTTTATACTATTGTACAAAGTTTTATTGCCGATTGTATGCCCTGACATAGCAATCTCTAATTCAGCCCCACTGTCTAAATCATCACTACCTAGTTCACATTTTTCTTTCAAAAACGGAGCGTAATTACTAATTAAAATACCATCATCTTTACTACAAAAAAATAACGGAATAGAGCAAATTTTATCAACTGAAGCAATTACCAATGAATTGTATTCAATTACAAATGCAAAGTGTCCATTAAGATTATTAACCAAATTAAGAATAACATTATTCTTACACTTATTATTTATAACCTCGTCTATTTTTTCTAAGAAATCTTCAACATTATGATCATATAAATAACCACAAAACCATAGTTTAATATTATTAATGCAATATTTTTTCCAACCATATTTCTCTCTGATAATGATACTAGAATCACTATATTTATCAATAATCATAACAATAACTTTTTAATTCTTTACCGATTTTATCCATAATAGATTGATCATGGTAATGCTTCCACAAGCCTACGTTTTTCGCAGAATATTCTGTAGAAAAATACTTGCCTTTATCAATATGCCTCATGTTGCCACCTAAAAAATTAGATATCTTTTCTACAGAATCATCAAACTTAAACACCAAATCTTCAAATGATAATCTAAGTACATACTCATCTATATCAGAATTATTTCTATCTTTCTCTGATAAACGTCTCGATTGTTCGTACCATTGTATGTATTTTTCATACGACTCTCTATTTAACAATTCTGGCCCAAATAAATGGTTTCTTTTAACCATATTTGCATAAATATCCCTAGGGTCACGATCAATAATTATAACCTTTACATGCTCAAAATATCTACTTGTGTCTGTAATATTTGTTGGAGATATCGCCTGATCAATAACAAGTGTATCTATTTTTTCTAACTCCATATATTTATAAAATAAATTATTAATATAATTTCTAGTTTCTTTAATAAAATCACTTTCTACTGGCCTTGCAAAAAACATTTGCTTTGCATTATTATTTCTATATTTACTAAATTTGGTCCTTAGCTTCATAATAAAATTCTTATATGCTGGAATATTATAGCGATGAACGGCGGTATCTCCTAGATACGTCATATAAGCCAAACTGTCAATATATTTTTTTGATTCTAACATAAAGTCAATATCTAACTTATTGGAAAAATCCTTACCAACCTTATTAAATATTCCAGTTCCTCTACTTAAAATATCACAATAAGCAAGAAAATCTTTAATAGCTATATCATGTCTAATAACGTCCCAATTATGTACCAATAATTCCTCTAGTTCGCACAATCCATGTGGATCTTTTGCAATTCTAAACTCGCCCTGTAGTGCTCCAAAGCCTTCAAACTCTTTTAATAAATCAACACATGCCCCAGATCCGCTGTAACCATACCCACTAACACTAACATACTTCGGATTTATAACAGGCTTATCCATAGGAAATATCATTAAGTCTTTCAATTACAATACTAATATTTAAATCATCAACCGTATCCACCTCAACCCATCTGCCATATACAGGGATTGCTGTTACCATTACTCCCAATTCAATTAATGCCTGCAGTAAATCTGTCATATAGGCATTTTCAACTAGCTTTCCTAATACATCTTTGTCTTTTAATGCCTTATGAAATATCTCTTTTATTTGTTTTAAACCATTAACAGAAAACTTCATTAACCCCATATACTGCCCTTCAATTTCATTTAATGATTTTGGCTTTTGACCTATTTCACTTATTGTTCCATCTTTGCGTAATTTTAATGTTTCCGCATCATCCAATGGATTATCATTTCTTGCCTGCCAGTAACTTTCCCAATCTTTATCAATTGCAACTGCAATATCTGCTGTTGATTTTAACAGTGCTTGCAAAATTTCTTTTGAGTAAACAATGTCTCCATAGCTAACAATAACCTCACCCTCCAACTCATCCTCTGCACAAAACAGCGTCCAAAGCATATTTGTTTCAAAGTATCGCGGATTGTTCCTTAACGTAAAACCATATTCATCTAGCATTTCTGATTTATAGCCACCAATCAGCACAATATTATCAAGCTTCTCAGATTTTAGCACTGCTAATTGTCTATCTAACAGACTAACTCCGTTAATTTCCACCAAACATTTTGGACGATCTAATGTATATGGACGAAGTCTTTTCCCTTCACCAGCAACTAGCAATATTACTTTTACTCTATCTTTTTTCATTTAAAATTATTTTCTTAAACCTGTCTATATCATTTTTAAAAAAAACAACCTCTCTCTCTGGATGCCACATCCATGCTTCCCATGGTAAACTCTTATGCACCATTGCCTCTATACTGCCATCTTCTGATTTTGCCAATACATTAAATGCACTTGGACACTCATACAATGCCTGATTGTGATAACTATTTACTAACTTAGGAAATATTTGCTTATTATTGCCTACTACTTGCAAATGATGTAGTGTTTTAACATGTCCATCCACTTCAATTAGTTTGCCGCCTGCATAAACTCCCATCATTTGCATTCCACGGCAAATTCCAAAAACTGGCTTTTTGTTTTTCTCTGACCACGATAATAGAAAATTCTCGGTTAAGTCTCTTTTTGGAATTTCACCGATATTATTACCACCTGACAAAATTATTGCATCTATTTGTAGTGTCTGTATCCAGTTATCAAGAGTTGGTTGATTATTGATAGAGGAGTCTAAGTTGATAAGGGTATTCGGAATTGGGATTGGAATAAATCCAGCCTCAACAACCCAATCAATTAATCTCTGATCAAGCGCATCCCTTGACTCATCGTAAGACTCTGTTTTATTTACACGCTGGGTTATTCCAATGATTAACTTATTGGACATTAGTAGGTTTGGTGTACCATATATTAATTCTTATGCGCTATTAACACATAAATATTACAAAACTGATTTGGAAAGAATTGCATCAATATATTTTGTAATGTTTTACCAAACCATGAAAGACGGTAACCTTCTGCTCTTGCTGTATTTTCATCAAATTTCTTATGATTTTCAGCACGAAAAAAAGAAAATTTATATAAAAACGGCATATTTTCAACAGGTACTATTGAATCAATAACAAAGCCAGCCTTCTCAAAAGATTGCTTAAATTCTTTGCGAGTTAGGTTCATTTTATGAAATACATACTCCTTACTTTTACTGCTATCACTTGCTCTACGCTCTGTAAGCGAGTCCGTTATCTTAGTTTGAATATTGTCTGCACGAAAGGATGCGCACACTGAACCGCCATTCTCTAAGATTCGATATGTTTCTTGAATTGCTTGATGTAACCCATATTCTAAATTATGATAGAGTCCAAATGCCAGAACATAATTAAACGACCGGTCTTCATACCTAAGTGCCATTATATCTCCAACCTCTACCTTAAGCGTGGAATCAATTTCTTTTAATTTATCAATCGCTACCTGAATAAAATCCACTCCAACAATATCAATATTTTTATTATGATAATAACGAAGTATTCTTCCAGCACCGCATCCTGCCTCTAATACACGAGCAGTACGATCTATAATTGTTTGCTCAGCATATTTTAACGGATAAACTTGGCTGTTTTCCATTGGCTGATCAGCCGGTATATCATCCCACCTTTTTTCCCAATAATCTTTATTACTTACTCTACGATATGTTTTTCTCATGCTCACCCATTTTTATTAAATAATCTTGCAATTTATCTGCGACTAATTCATTACCATATACAGAAAAATGCCCACCATACACATCTTCAGCATATAAATTACCAATAACTTTTTTGTCCATATATTTTGTAATATCAAGCACTGGAATTTTTTTATTTAACTGATCAAAGAATTTTTCATATGGATTAATGCCTAGTTTATCAATAATCTTTAGATCTATTAATTGTGGCATCACCAACACTAATGGTTGGTGCCCTCGTTTGTATGCTTCGTCACGAAACTCCAACAGGATTGCTTCCAAAAGTTCTAAAGCATCTTTATCTTGGTACATGGAATGTGCATCTTTAATATTATCTATCATTATTTTTGAAAATGGATCGTTATCAATAGTAGTATTGCTAGCCTTAAATATATTAAATATAAGTTTTTTAATAAGTAAAAACAATAAAATTACATTTCTTTTAAAATTGACAAAAAACTTTATTAAATAAGGAAACCTAAACTGAACATGCCTAAATTTTGTTTTGTAAAACCTGTCTGTATTTTTTATAGATTCAATTATTTCAACAATTGAATCAAAATCATTAATCTTTTTTATCGGATTATTATGCAGAACTAAATTATTATTATTTAATGTATATCTAGGCTTAAAGGCAAATGTATTGCCAAACTCAAGATAATGCTTCCAATAAGACTGGATCCTACAAATTGTTTCTGGAACAAACCCTAAAATAACAATTTTTGTTGATGGTGGTAGACTTTGTCTCTTGTAATACAGTAAAGCTTGATCAATACCATAGTTTCCTACACCAAAATTTAGAACCTTTCTGTTTAGTTTCTTACTTAAAAAAACTTGCCATGTTTGATTGTCTTCGACCTGTCTACAAAAAGTATATGAATCTCCAAAAGAAACAACTGAAACACTTTTTTTTATTGTATTTTTTCGAGAACCATTAGCATCTATATGGAATTCTATATTTCCATGTATTCCATTTTCAATGCCTTTAGAATTGGGTTTTCTTACCCAGCCTAATTCCTGGTCAAAGCTATTCTTAAAGAATTTTTTTAAAGCCTTTTTATCAAATCTGGGGTATTCGTCCTTTTCTGTAATAAGCCATTGAAAATCTTTATGTAAATACCTAACAACGCCTTGCAATATAACCTCGCTAATAATTAAAATAAGAAAAAAATAAAATATAAAATATATCATTTTAAAAGTTTTTTAATATTCTTAAGTAGTAATATTTTTTCCAACATTGGATTAAAGTCTGATATTTCTTTATTGTTTTCGATTATAAGATCAGCATTTTTTGGCTCTGGAAAAGGTATATCTATACCGACTACATTTTTTATTTTTCCTGCCTTTGCTTGAGAATACAGATTGTTTAAATCTCTCTTTTGAAGAGTATCAATCGATGCACTTATGTAAACTTCTTGGTAATCTATTATATTTTCTCTATTCCATTTTTGCCACTCTGGAAAGATGGATAAAACAGCTGCAATAACATGGATATTTTGGTCTGAAAGAAATTTCGACAAATGAGACAATCTCTCTGCATTTTTCCTCCTTCCTTCAATTGAGTGATCTACATCATTTCCAAAAAGATCTCTTATGATATCACCATCCAATAAAACTACATTATCAAACTGCAGCTTTATTTTTTCATACAAAAGTTTACTCAAAGTTGTTTTGCCGGCTCGAGAAAGGCCTATCATCCAAGTTACCATAATAATTACACCTTTAATGTATTATATTTACCATTCCAGTTGCACAATCAATGTGCACCTTGTTTGTTGTTAGAAGTTGCTCAAATATCTGCTCACCACAACCAATAGCTGCAGGTATACCAAATTCAGCACATCTGATAGCCATATGTGAATTTACCCCACCATATTTAGTTATAAGGCCTACTATTTTTTGGGAAAAAATCCAATCATAACCTGGGTCTGCGCCCGTTATGAGTACTACTTTACCACTCAAAGAATCTTTATTGATTTCTTCATGAAGCATTAAACATGGTGCGGTCACCTTTTTTTGAGTAATAAAATTAGGATGACTTACTTGAAATGGGACAATATGAACGCCTTCTATGTCTACCAAAAGTTGTGGTAAACGAATTGCTGTACTAATCTCATGCCTCCTCAATTCTTTATTGGAAATATCTCTTAGCCAATCCTCAACTGTAGTTTCGATACTATTCTTTGCGACACTTAATAAAGAGTTAAGCGGGACATGGGAAATTTCGTCACGACTCAGGCCATGTTTTTTAGCAAAGGTTGCAATTAGTTCAAGCATATCACTTACAGTACGAGTAAAAACAAATTTACCATACTCCCTACCAATAATAGCTTCATTAATATAATTCATAAGATCATCTGTACTAAATTCAACAACCCCTTCTCGGGTTAGTAATTTTGTAATTTCTTGATGTTGTTTTTTTGAAAGATTAAATGATTTTATACTCTTATCCAAAGAAGAAAACTCAGAATCACCGATTAAACTCTCCATTTGATCGTATCTCTGCGAGATAATATCGTAAGTTCCAGGACGTAGATGGCCGTATTTACACATGAAGCCGTTATTAGACATTTTTCCCATTTTTAAATAGTTCATGTCAACTACCAATTCACTAGCTATTGTCTGTACACTTGATTCAATCTGACTAACTGAACTATAATCAATAACACCCACTCTAACAAGTGATAATAAAATTGTTTTGGCAATAAAACCATGTCTAGCCAATATTGAAAATGGAATGGTTCCTAATTGAATACAATCTTCAATCATAGCAAAAAGCGAAGAGGGATCACTGCATGGATCAACACCATGTCGTTTTTCATTCTTACTATTTAACAAATTAACCTTATCCAGCGCTTGAGAAATAGATCCGCAACCACTACCTTTAATAAGTTGCACAGTCTGTTGAAAATGTGCCTTTCTAAACTCTCTTTTTTCATTTTGGTTTAACGCACTTCCAATCAACTGCTCAATCTTCTCATCAATATCAAAGCTATAAGTAGTTATTGCTACTTCAAACTCTATTTTATCGTGCAATTCTGGTGAATTCTTAAGGCAATTAATCCACAAATTAACTAATTTTTCTGCAATTACAGGTGACAAGTTATTTGGCATATAGGAGTGAAAACTTAATCGTGTATCAATAAATGGCTGGCCAGCTAGCATAACCATCAATGGCTGGCCAGTTGGATTTGAATATCCCATTATAGACCTGGCTTCTCTCCATGCATAATCAGTAATTAAAGTTTGATAAAGTGAAGATGCTAATGCTCGTGGGGCTCTGCCAATCATTTCAACTGGATTCCAATCTGGCATTTGTCCTAATACTGTGTTTTCTCCGTAAACACCATTCATTCTTTTAAGTTTACTTTGTACAAATAATTGCACTCCAGTTAATGTATTGTTAATACTTTTAGAAATTGACCTATTCCAATTAGCATGCGTAGTAATCGACCTAACTTGAAGCAAATAAGGAGTAAGATCTTTTCCTAAAGCAAACTCTATATCTAAAAACTGACTGCCCATCACTTTTTCTAGCTCTTGAACGGCCAACACAATCTTTTTAAATCTATCAGAGTGTAACTTATCAATTGAATCTCTATGTATATATATAGTGCGATTAGAGTGTTTGCTATTTCCAGAGGTAACGGTATCTGTAACTCCTGACTGGTCATCATAATTAATAACGTAATATGGAGCGCCAGTATTTAAATCATGTGTAAAAATCACTCCACTCATGCTAATATTTTTTACCATTTTTTGAGCCATTATTTCATCTGAAGGTGATAATTGACGTTTTTTCTCATAACTAGCAATCACCACATCAATAGCCTGGATTACTTCTTTTGTATTATCTGAAGAAACATTTAACACAGAGTCATATTCTCCAGCTAAAGCGCCTAACTCCCCATCCTCATCTGTTGCAGATGATCGAATTGCTATTGAATTACACGGAAACTCATCACTTAATGCTTTAATAATAACACCACTTTCTAATTTAAAATTTGCAGCATTAAAAATATAAATCTTTGGTACTTTAAATATTACAAGGGCGTCATCAACTGATTTTAAGATTCTAGCTTTAGATAATGCATTGGCCATAGAAATAGAAGTTGACATCTAATTAGTGGTAAATAAAAATTTATACATATTTATCACCCCAAAACCTCTGACAACTTATTAAAATTTCTTATATAGAACATCCTAAGAAGCCTTATTCTGGTTCAATTTTATACTTTCTTGATACACATCCATTGGTTTTTTATAGTCTAGCGTTTCGTGGAATCTACGATGATTGTAAAACTCGATATAGTCATCTACATCGGTAGTTAGCTCACCAATGGATTGGTATGCATTTAAATAGATTCTTTCAACTTTGGCGCTTCGCCAGAAGCGCTCAATGCAAATATTATCTATAGCTCTGCCTTTGCCGTCCATAGAGATAGTAATTCCTAGATTTTTAATCCTTTGAGTGTGTATCTCACTGGTGTACTGGTTGCCTTGATCAGTATTAAATATCTCTGGATGTGGGCACTTTTCTAAAGCATCATTGAGAACACTCATCACCAGTTGAGAATCCATGGTGTTTGATATCTTATACGATAGCACAGCCTTGCTGTGCCAATCAATAATAGCTGCCATATAGACCATACCACCTGCAATCTTGATATAGGTGATTCAGTACTCCATACATGGTTAGCATGGCTAATATTAAGCCCTCTGAACTTGTAGCTATACTTCTTGTGCTCTTTGATTGATATGGTGGTGTTAACTTGTTTAACGGCTAATACAGCTTGCAAGCCAAGTTCTTGGCGGTAGCGAGCTACCGTGTTTAAGCTTACCTTGATACCGTCTTCAAGTAGTTGCTTGTGCACTTTCTTCTCACCGTAGATCGGTATTTGTTCAAATACTTTAGTGATGTGATTCTTGATTATTTGTTTGGCGTGGTTAACTCGTGGCTTGTAGTACAAGCCACTTCGATTAATGCCAAGCAATTGACACTGATGGTTGATTGATAGCGTGGATTTAGGCGTAGAAGTTCGTAATGATGTTGGCTTGAGATCAATTAGCTGTTTTAGTTCAGATGAGCCCAAGCTTTTTAGCTTTTTTACCCCTCGAGGGGGCACTGAACAGAGTGCAAGCCATTCCTTCTCTACGGTTACTTTACCCACTAGTGCGGTAAGACGTTCATTTTGCTCTTGTGATTTAATAAGCTCTTCCTTATATTCTTTAACCGCCTTAGAGGGCTCCATAGCTATCTCTGCATTAGCAAGAAAGGTCTTCTTCCAGTTCACTAGATTCTGTGGAAGAATGTTGTGCTTACTGGCTATCTCAGCCAGGGTGCTTTCATTTTGTAGTAGCTCAAGCACTAGTTTTGTTTTGAATGCTGAACTGTAGGTTGTTCGCTTTTTACTCATATTTTTTACTCCGAATTGTTGGGTTAAGTTTAACTCGTTCGAAATAAGAAATCTTAGATTGTTGTCTTAAATTGTGGGGGTTTTATACCAACTTCTTTCATTACATAATGATCAAAAATACCATCACCCATATAAATCACTTCTTTTGGATTATATCTCTCATTAATCCACTCAATTCTCTTAATAGTACTAACCAAATCAAGTTTAAACTTCATATCATCTTTAATCCTTTTGTTGCTAATCGGAAAACCTTTTCTATCTCCAGTAACAAACCTGATTTCAATATAAGGATTTAGTAGTCCCAAACCATCATTATCATCTGGTCCAAAAATTTTCATCTGTTTCCCTGCTTCTGAGTATAAAAAATGGCCGGTGGTCATTACACCATCTACATCTAAAATAAATACTTTAAATTTCATATTAAAATCTTCTAATTAAATTTATTAAGTGTTATATCTTTTGGAAATTACACACCATCTGACATTCTAATTTTTGTTGAAGTGTTTCATTCAACTCAGTTCGCCTTAATACAAATTGAATGTTGTTAAATTGTGCTGCTTGATAATCACTATCTGCATCGCCAACCATTACTGCATTTTCAGGTGATATTGAATATTGTCTTAATAGCCTTTCAATTGCATTACTTTTTTTTGTTGGCGAACCAAGCACTTCATTAAAGAAGTTTTCTATTTTTAGTTGAAATAAAATATCTTCTATCTCTTGTTGTGGGGTGGCCGTAATTAAAAAAAACTGCTGTCGTTTGTAGTTGTTTTGCAAATACTCCAATATACCATCTACCCATTCTGAATCGATTACTTTTTGCTTTACTAACAGTGAAAATTTTTCTGCATATTCATCAACCAGTTGCCGTGACGGCACCACGCCCGACCAATCAAGATAAATTGGTAGTTTGTCAAACCTGGACATTCCGCCATTGATTTCGTGATGCATCTTGATTTTTTTTGCAATTTCTTTACCAAAGGGCAGAAAAATTTGCTCAAAAGCATCTGATTTTACCTCTACCGAATCTTTAATAACACCATCAAAATCCCAAAAAACAACCTCTGCCTTTTTAATAAGATTAACTCTCAAACTAACTTTCTCTGTTAATTTCATTAATTACTTGTAATAACCCTTGCCCCAAATCAACATGCATAGGTGGGATATATTTTCTACCTAGTTTTGGCTGATATGCATAGGGCGTTCTTACATAGTGTCCTGCATATTTATCTTCAATAAATTTTACTGAATCTGTCGAATAACCTAATATTTCTGCTAACATTTTCAACATATCAATCACACGCATTGGTTCTTGACCTGTTAACACTACACTTTTATTTTTAAACTCATCACTAAGGGCATCGATACTTGCTCTAGCCGCATCATCTACATGTATATATTCACGCATTGCATCAACATCCCCTTCATAACTAACAATACCACTTTTCAAGGCTGATTGCACTATTCGGTAAAGACCATTTGTTTTATCTGCACGTGGTCCATATAAGGACCCATAACGTAGAATAGTATAATCTAGGTCGTAGATTTCCTGATATTCTTCAACATAGGACTCTGATGCCTGTTTACTACATCGATAAAATCCACCTTCTCGACTGTAGACATAGACTGTGCTGGCGTAGATGAAGCGCTTAACCTTGTGTGTACGACAGGATTCCATCACATTAACATTGCCCAGAATATTAATATTTATAGTTTTGAGCGGTTGCTCTAAGGCTTGGTTTAAATCTGCTAAAGCCGCAAAGTTATAAACTACATCTGCACCTGAGATAACGTGATCCAGTTTTTTATCATCTTGCACATCACCAACTACGAACTTTTGATCATCCCGTAACCATTGTGACTCTGTTTTGTCGTAGATAGTTACTTGATACCCTGCTTCACTAAGATGATCAGCCACATGAGAACCGATGAAACCACTACCACCAACCACTACTGCTTTCTTCATTTTAATCCCTCTCTCTGCACTGCATACTCTTCCTCTGGAACAATACTTTCTAGTGGTTTATTGGTTAAAAAACGCACTGCCTCTTCAGTGGCTTCTATCTCCATACGGGTACGACAATCAACTGACATAGATCCCATGTGCGCAGTGAGAATACAACGCTGAATTTTTCTCAATTCTCCGTTATAAGGTTCAAAATCAAACACATCTATAGCTGCACCACTTAAATGGCCTGTCTGCATTACACTGAATAAATCTTGCTCATTAATAATACCACCTCGAGCAGTATTAATTACTATTGCATTTGATTTCATGCTTAACAACTGCTCTTTTTTAACCATATTTTTTGTCTGAGAAGTTAATGGAGTATGAATGGTGATTATGTCTGCTTGCCGGTAGATTGTCTCTTTATCAACCCATTTAATGTTAAATTTTTTATTCAATTCGTCGTTGGGAGTAGTGTCGTTAACCAATATTTTTAGAGAGCCAAACCCTTGTAAATGTTGCAGTATCAACTTACCAATTCGGCCAACACCAATAATGCCAATAGTTACCTCAGACAATCGTCTACCAAAAAACCGATGCCATTTACCATTATGCATTTCCAGGTTGGATATTTGCACTGACCTAAGTAAAGTTAACATAAGTCCGACAGTTAACTCTGCAACTGCTGGTGCTGGTGCATCTGGAGTATAAGAAACAATAATACCTTGTGCTTGTGCTTCCAGTAAATCAACACTATCTAAGCCAATACCCACTCTGGAGATCATCTTTAAATTAGTCGCACTACATATCACCTTCTTACTGATAGTTTCAGTGCCAGCAATAATTACATCAAAATCAGTTACCATCTCTGCCAATTCATTTTCAGTTAACTTCTTATTCAATGGATTAATTAGATATTCAATATTGTTTTTATCTAATAATTCTAATGGAAGGTGGTTTTTATTTGCAAATGGAACCGTAGTTATAAGAACTTTTGGATTTTTTTTATTCATCACTCTAAATTTATCAATACTCTCTTAATTTGTTGAAATTAATTTTACACACTCAATTGTTTAACTTTTATAATCCCTGACAAAACCTATATTTCCATACACACCTTTACGATCTTTTAATTCAATCTCAACAAACCCATATTTTTTTACCAAATCTCTAATTTTATCTTCGTTGTCATTTTTTTCAATCAAAATTGTTTTTAATGTTGGGTTATTTAACACACTCTTCTCCCCTCCTAATAACACCCTATAATCAATTCCATCAACATCAATTTTAATATGGTCTGCCAGCTTAATATGATAAGACTCAACAAGATTGTCTAGTGTCTGAGTAAATACAGTTAAACTTTTATTAAAATTTCTCAAAACCGATTTATCATCGACACTATGCCCGCTAGTTCCACTCTCTATTGAGGTTAAGTTAAAATTACTTATTTCAACTTTATCAGATAAGGCGATATTCAGCGGCACTATTACTTTATCGAAGTCATTTATCATTATATTCTTAAACAACATATTAAATGTTGATGGTAAAGGCTCAAAAGAATAAATTAGGCAGTCTTTTTTTAGATGTGCTGCTGAAACTAAAGATACCGCACCAATATTGGCGCCAATATCGTATATGGTGTCACCCTTTTGATAATATTTTGTAACCCATTCACAAGTCAACCTTTCTTTATTACAAAATTGCGCTCTACTATGATCCTTTGTTCTATCTACAATAACTTTTATATCCAAAGATGTAGGCATCTTTGTTGTCAACCTTAACTCTTGCTTTAATGAAGACGAAAATATTATTGGCGCCTTACTAAGCACCATCCCCAAAAACATGCCAATATACTTTAACGGCTTATATGTCAAATATCCCGACAATTTACTATAATAACTCGCTAGCCTACGCTTCCATATATTCTCTGAATTATACCAATTTTTTTTGTATTTCATATTAAAGCCCCTTAAGCTTATTGTAAATATCACTTGCCACCACTTCTGATGCACATTCAAGTGGATTGTAATACTCTTTATATTTTGAATACAGTAATAAAATTACCTCTTCACGTTGATTTAAAATAGATTCAACATGCTGACTAAACCGCTCCTTAGAGCTTGCACCAAGAACTAAGCCTGCATATCTCAATTCAAATACAGGCTCCCCATGTTTATCTCTTAAAGCATCGTTATTATCATACAAATCTAAGTTAGACAAATCAAGATATTCTATTGTAGGTTTATTAATTGCCAACATATCCGTACCAACACCAGAGTAAAATGAAACAGCAAAAATTGCTTTATTACCTAAAACAAATGGGTGTCTATCAGAGTATATCCACGTTTTCCCGTAATTTTTCAAACCCAATGCCTCTGAATATATACGGCCATCTATACCATCAAGAGACTCTTTTGGATGTGATTTTACAATTAGCTTTAGATTATATTTCACGCATATTATATCATGCATATTTTTTAATGCTTTTTTCTTTCTTTCTACTGTATTGTATGGAGATGCAGGCCTCCCAATAACAAAAACAAATGGCTCAAATTTTTGCTCTTTAAGAGTGTGAGACTCATTAATAACAAAATCAATCCAATCTTTGTCATGCCTTGGAATACCAACACGAACTATATTTTCTTCCATAATCCCAAAACATTTTTTATATCCGTTTGACTCTAAATTTGACATGCTATAAACAACAACATCCGATCTTTTTTTAACAAATTGTTCGCAATTAAAAGCAGACGCTACCCAAAGTGCATTTAAACCATGGAATATAGAAAACTTATGAACATCTTGAAGTTCGTTCCTTAGCTCTTTATTTACAGTCTTATTTTCGACAACAATATCACAAAGAACTCCATCAATCTTTTTAAATAAACCAACATTAAATAGATCGATATTGCTAAAATTCTCTTTTATGTAAAAAATGTATCTAGATATTACTGAAATAGACTTGCCAATTATTTTTAATAAAAAATATTTAGACGCTCTGCCTTTCATTAATTTAGCAGCAAAAAATGATATTTTTTCATCAAAATTACTGAATTTAATTCCAATACGTGCTTCAGATAGTGTGTGTGCCATAAACCATCTTCCGGAATAACCCTTGTAGATCACTTTGTCTGCAAATTGTTCAGAAAGATTAAATAAAGTACTATTTTTTTCCTCTAATCGTATAGATGATGGTTCTGGAAAAACAAAATCAATTTTTATATCACCCTTTTTTTTTAACTTTCTAATAACAGGCAGCCACATATCTACCATGCCAAAACCTGGAGAGCACCATAATAATAAATTTTTACGCATTTTTTTTCCTCTAAACCTCAACTCTAAAAATAATTATTTTATTACATTCACTCAATCAAATCCCAAGTCACAGGAGTGCCTCTCATTATATTTTTCTTAGCTCTCCTGCCTATAATTTCATTAAAATGTTTTGGCGGTAAGCCAAACCCAGGTCTGATCCGTCTTACATGCTCATTCTGAACAACTACTCCTGACCTGATATCCTTCACAAAATATAATGACCTTCTAAATTTAATACTAGCTTCTTCAGCGGGTTTTAACTGGTACCCTGACTTACCAATAGCATCAAAGGCAATCTTAGTCTGTTCCACTAAATTAGTTAACTCATCCGGTTCAAGTGAAAAACTAGAATCCGGTCCGACATTGTTTTTATCAATAATAAAGTGTTTTTCAATTAAACAAGCACCTAATGCCACTGAGGTTACTGCTACAACGGTACCGAGAGTATGGTCAGATAAACCAACTAATACATTCAAATGTCTTTGCAAGTCTGAAATAGTTGCCAGATTTGCTTGATTATAAGGCGATGGATAGGCGCTAATACAATGCAATACTATCAATTCCTTACAGCCATTACTATATGCCATCTCTACCGCTTCTTCAATTTCCTTGAAACTAGCCATACCTGTGGACATTATCATAGGTTTTCCAGTTTGAGCTACTCTTTTTATCAACAATAAATCGATCAACTCAAATGAGGAAATTTTATAAGCTGGAACACTTAATCCTTCTAATAACTCTACTGCAGTCTCATCAAATGGTGTTGAGAAAATTGTTACACCTACCTCTTTGGCTTTTTTAAAAATTGCTTTATGCCATTCATATGGCGTATGCGCTTCTTTATATAATTGATACAAGCTATATCCATCCCATAATCCACCATTAATCTGAAAATCATCTTTTTCACAATCTATAGTCATGGTGTCAGGTGTATAAGTTTGTATTTTTACCGCATCTACCCCACAACTAGCGGCAACCTCGATATGCTCCAATGCCTTTTCAAGGCTTCCATTATGATTTGCCGACAATTCTGCAATTATATAAGGCCTATAATTTGGCCCAATTTTTCTTCCTTCAATCTCAATACAATTTTTTCTTATCATGTTAAGTTATGCTGTTTTTTGAAATATATTTACACTAAAAAATAAGTTGTAATTTTATAGTATTTTATTTACCATCTCTCAAGTCTGATAAAAATTAAATTTTAATATGCCGTATTTTTTTAAATCGAAAAATCAAGTTAAAAAAATATTAACATTAACATTGATAAGTGGGCTTCCACTATGTAAATCAAGGGTAATACATATGAAAATATTAAATTATCTATCTAATATTCTTACAATAAAAATACAATTACCTTTCAAGCTTAACACTAAATAATATATTCGTTTATTCCACGATAAACTTTAGTGCCATTCTTAGGTTTTATATATTTTGAAATTTTGTTTTTTGACATTAATTGAACTGACCAAATCAAATCTGAAAAACCTAACTTATCTCTAAAAACAACAGTACTGGAAAATCTAGGATTTATTTCAAACAACACAGGACCTCTATCTGTCATTCTTAATTGGAAATTAATAGACCCCTTCAATTTCAATGCTTTTGAAATATCTACAATATATGTATCAATTTCCTGATCTTCAACAACCTCTCCTGAATAGGTAAATCCATTTTTTAATTTACGCCTAATAACAATCGATCTGTAGATGTTACCATCACTAAAAACACAACATGTATACTCTTGATTTTCATCAGATAATAACTCTTGAACAATGTACTTATCGGTCTTTTCTGAGACTTTAATATCGCCTAAAGAGTGTAAAATTCTAAGCTCTTTGGATCCTTGACCCGATCTTAATTTAAAGATCATAGGAAAATTATTTTGAGTTTTAAAGTCTTTAGCAAGATAAGTATTTGGATATGAGAATCCATTCACTTTTAAAAACTTAAATGTTTTGAATTTATCAAGTGAAGTATTTACAATGTCTTGATCTAGTATTAATACAGATACATTGATATTTTCGAAAAAACTAACTAAACCCTTCTCCCAAAAAATGGAAATTTCAGATTCGCTTGTTGGAATTATAAAGTTAATTTGTTTTTCTATAACCAATGCAATAATATCTTTGTAATAATTGTCAAGATCAGCATGATATGACTTTATAAATTGATCAAATACCATTAAGGCAGGATTATCTTGATTAGTGTCAATACCTAATAAAAAAGAATCTGAAAAAGATTTTCTTAAAATTTTACCAATACCAAACCCTATATCACCAGCAACGCCGGTTACCAAAAAACGTAGTTTTCTCACACTTCCTTTCCTTGAATTGCAGATATCATTTTTACATCCCCATTCTCAACTTCATTGATTTTTTGAACAACACTTTTAGAGTTGTACTTCAATCTAAGCGGTAAGACAGAACCAGAATCTGTGTCATATATTGAGTAGGCTGCCAAGCCTCTTACATCTCTCGCTTGCCCAACAGATCCAGGGTTTATTATTAAAGTACTATTAAAATAAGATATAAATTGATGATGAGTATGGCCAAAGAGCATTACATCAAATTTATTATCTACAATATCTGTCAATGTTTTCTGATTTACATCTGGATATATATACTGTTCAGTACTGTTTGGAGACCCGTGAAACACTCCAATTTTCTTACCACCTAATAATAAACTTCTTTTTTTTGGCAGTTTTTCTAAAAAATCCAAATTAATTGCAGATATAGAATTGCAAGCATAATCAATTCCTTTTCCATACTTTTTTCTAACCTTGTCTTTAAACTTAGAATCTTTCAAGGATAAAAACAACATTTCTTCATGATTTCCTTGAATTATAAGAATATTATCAACTTTTTTTAATACATTGATCACCATATCTGGCCAATAATAATAGCCAACACAATCCCCCAAGCACAATACTGTATCGCATTTTCTCTGCTGTATATCTTTTAATACTGATTCAAGTGCATATATATTGCTATGTATATCTGAAATAATCGCTATTTTCACAATATCATCCTACAAATCTCTGTTGCAACATTATACGGATCTTGTAATTTTCCGTTATCACTAGCCTCCATAAAAAAATCAAGCTCATTATATGTTTTGGACTTTTCTCGAATAATTGCCTGCATATTTGTATCAACCATTCCTGGATCAAAATGTTCAACACTTATTTCTTTTTCCAACGAAACTGTATCCAAAAACATTTTTATTGCAGATTTATTAGCGCAATATAAAGACCAATAAGGCACAGGTTTGGTTGCAGCTCCACTTGATATATTAATAATTTTAATTTTATCTACATATTTTTTGAATTTACTTATTAATAACACTGGAGCAAGAAAATTTACATTAACAGACTCATAGAGTTTCTCTACTTTTATATCCAAAATTGGTGATATTGGGATTATTGTGCCAGCATTACTTATAAAAATCAACTCATCAATATCTTTAAGATATGCATCAAATTCAAACGAATTAATATCCGATAGATTAGAAAGATCAAGCTGAATATAAACCCTATTTTTACTTTCTTTTAATTGGTCTAATCCTCTACCTATAAAAAACAGCCTAGAATTAGTTTCTACTTTCACAAGATTATTGTGAATAGCACGACCCAACCCTGAAGAATACCCCGTCAATACAATTGCTTTCATATTTTTAATATGTATTCTGCAACTTGATTTGTACCCAAGCCATCACTAACCTGACTCGCCTTATTAGACATAACCTTCCAAGCATTCAAATTACTTAAAATAAAATATAAATCTTGTTTTAGATCTTTAACAATCTTAACCGCACCAACTTTCTCTAGATTCTTTGCAACATCCTTTTGATTATCTGCTGTAATAAACAATAGTGTTGGTAATCCTAAAGTGCATCTTTCCCAAGAAGTAGAGCCACCAGCCCCAATCGATAAATCTGCATTAAGCATAAGCTCTGCCATATTGTTTGCGTCTACTATAACATTAATATTTTTATTGATAGCATAAGATTTTATCATTTCAATATGTGGTATTGATGAACCTAAAACTACGGTAATATTGAAATCATTGTTAATATTTTGCAAAATATTATAAGTTAGATTATCAGGATCGCTGCCACCCATACTGATTAAAATATTTTTTATATCTTTAGTATTTTCTCTTTTCTTTAAGGCTTGTTCTCGTAGTTTTGCAAACTCTGGACGTAACAATACATAATCACATCCTAGCAATAATGTAGACTCATTAGGAATTTTATTATTGTAATCATCCTCACAAGCACCTAAATTTTGATTAAGTAAGACATCACATTCAAACTTTCTATCGGCAATATCATCAATCACTATTAACTTATCGCAATACCTATTTAATTCATTGTGCCAATCTTCATCTAGTGCATAATGATCAACAATTAGACAGTCTGCCTTCTTTGCTTGTAAAATATTAACACACTCTTTTGCATCCTGATGCTGTGTTGCACCTAACCAATGTGAGTGCGCTAATTTATTATCAATTTGAACGTCTTGTAATAATTCCAATTCAACAACATTAAAACCCTCTGCACGAATCTTCTCTATTAAATTTCCATTATGCTTACGACAAATAAAACTAACCTTTGCACCATTTTCTTTTAATACTTTTGCAAGGGTTAGGCAACGCATAACATGCCCTGTACCTATTTGTAACGATGCGTCTACTCGGAAAATTATTTTCATTAATTTAGACGCTTAAATCCACTATGACATATTGGACCATCTAATAAAGTATTAACATCTAGCCCATCTTCGCATTCTTTTATTGTTAAAAATATTGGATCTAGCGCTGAAAAATATCCATCCACTACATCTTGTTTATGCTCTATACATACATAAACACTATTAGCCGCTAAAAAACCTTTTTTTAGCATCTCTTGTGTGATCAGGGTTTTGTAAGCAAGCGCATTAGATGAATTAAATGTATAGCCAGTTAATGCTGGGAGCCCCCAAGTATTAATACTTACATTATGTTTATCTGCTAACGCTAGCCAATTCTTAGAAATACTTTTGCCAATTTTAGTAATTTTCTCCCAAGACTTCTCCGCCTCCATTACTTCTAGTGTTTTAAGTGCTGCTGTTGGACCAATGCGCTCGGTCCAAAATGTAGAACTAATGAATGTTTGTTGTGCCGCTTGCATAAACTTCTGTTTACCAATACAGGCAGAAATAGCATAACCGTTACCCAAAGCTTTAGCAAAGATAGCCATATCTGGATCAACTTTATATTTTTTGTGTAAACCACCAAAAGTTTCTCTAAACCCTGAAGTGCATTCATCAAAAATTAAAATAATGCCATTCTCTGTTGCCAAATCTCTTACTTTTTGTAAATAGTTATCTTGAGGTCTATCATTTCTAGAGACCTCCATTTTAATAGCGGCAATTTCACCATGATTGTCTTTAATAAGCTGTTCTAATTGTTCAATATCGTTATATTTAAAAGGTAATGTTGTGCCCGTCAACCCCCTAGGAATACCGTTTGGTTGTAATCCTGGTAATAAATGTCCATCTAAATTCTTATCATTATTCAAATTAGTTGATAAATACCAATCATGCCAACCATGGTAGCCACAAATAGCAATTTTATCTCTACCTGTAGATGCTCGTGCAATACGAATAGCAATAGCGTTTATCTCACCACCAGCTCTAGCAAAGCGAACCATCTCTGCCCAAGGGTGAATTTCAATTAACTTTTCTGCTAAATGTACTTCTTCTGGGCAATTAAGGGTAGACATATTGCCATCTTTTACAGTTTTTATTACTGCCTCATCAACCTCTGGATGACCGTAACCCAATATATTTGTGCCTATACTCATAATAGACATATCAATATATTCTTTTCCATCTAGATCCCAAACTTTACAACCTTTAGATTTACTAAAATAAGCCGGCCACTTATCAGGCAAAAACATCTCTGGTCTTTTGGATAGCAACATATTGCCACCTGGAATAACTTTTTTTGCTCTTTTGTATAACTTCTGTCCTGTGCCAATAGTCGCACCTTCGTTGTTTTTTATATGTTGATTAGCTTGAAACAATTCTGGATATCTTTTACTTAACTCTAATACCTGTTGCCAATTAAAAAAAATATTGGGTGAAAAATACTCAAATACATTGGTTGCCACGATTAAATCTTCAGGCTCATCTACAGTCCACCTAAGGTTTGATAGATCTTGGGTATGACTTATTGATAATTTGGAGAAGGTATTAGTATTACGAATAAATGGAGTGACGTGCTCCTTATCAAATTCTGAATAAGTTTCATTATTTGCTTGCTCAAGTGATGCAAATGATATTACTTCTACATCCAAACCATCAGGATAAGTTACGGGGTTAGTATTTGAAAGATAGTCTACACCTGATCTCTTGAATTCTCGAACACATTGATCAACTAATATAGGGTCTACAAAAGGGCAGTCACCAGTAATGCGTACAATAACATCTGCTGATACTGACTTTGCAGCCATGTAATATCGATTCAATACATCGTTTTCACTACCTCTAATACACTTAAAACCCAAAGATTCTACAACTGTTTGCAACCGATCATTTGTTGGATCTTTAGAGGTGGCAACTATAATTTCATCTAATTCGCTTGATTGTGATAATCTAGCCAGTAAAAGTTCAATCATTGGCCTGTTTACAACTGATTTAAGCACTTTATCTGGCAATCTTGTTGAGTCCATTCTTGCTTGTACTATCGCGACAATTTTAATAGACATAATTTTTTATATTCTTAACTATATGAAAGATTTCTAGTACTTTATAAATACTCTTGTATTATTATTTTTGCAGCCCGCACACCAGCACCAAATGGATAAGCATTAAAGTATTCTCTAATCATATCTCTACGTGCACTTTTTTTCTCTTGCCATAGTCTTTCTATCTTATCTAGTGGCTGAGATAAAAACTCCCTAAGGTTGTAATGGAAATTTTTTTCATCATCATCAAAAACAAATATGCCTTTTGAAAAGCAAACATATGCATCATCTGTAAGAGGGTTGTTGTTTTTCTGATTAATAAAGATAACTGGCTTTCCAGACATAATTGGCCAACTTAATGTGCTTGTAGCACAAGTGGTTATAAATATGCTATGATCAGCTACCAAATATCGCATATCTATCTTTTTATCAAATAGCTCTATGTTATCGGCCTGCTTTACAATACTAAACACTGGATCTATATCAGCATATCTGCGATTATCCTCTGGATATGTTTTATAACGCACCTTATGTGGAAGCCTACTTAAAACTAAAGAAACTATATTCTGTTCATCTACGGCTCTACCATAATCTGTTTTCGAGGATAAAGATAACCCCATACTATACAAATTAGTTGATATGTAGATAATCGGCGGTATTAATTTATCAATTATTTTTGAATATTTCATTCTTATGTTGCGCAAAGGCATACCAACGCTATAATGTTTAGACTTGTCAAAATATGTATTTTTTTCAATCTCTATTATCTTAGAATTGTAAGAGAATATGACGTCTGAGACACTATTATCAAACCCAACAGATAGTGCATTATGCGCCTTGCTTATTTCTATAGTTACTCCATGTTGGCTTGACATTAAAAAAACACTATTTTTTCTACAAACATAAGATAACGCCTGGCCATTGATATTTCCAGGTGTATTTATTAATACAGCACGTCTTGTATTATCACTTTTTACAATGACCTTTTCCCATTCAAATACTAATGATTTAAATTTTTTAAGTTGTTTTTCTAGATGAGCCTCAAATAACGACATAGTGACTTCTACAGCAGATGGAGTCACCCACTCTTCAATTCTTTTATACATAATTGGTAAAATCGCTTCATAGAGTAACACAGTATTTTCATCTAATACCGTGTTATCAGTATTAGGCATAGAGCCTAATTTAATCTTTGAAACTTTCACACCATGCAAAACTAATGCTGTTACTATTTCTATATTCAACTCATTCTCATTTGGCACGATAATTTCTTTTTTAAACATCCAATTTGGAAGTTTCTTCATTAACTTTATTGCCAACCGGTAGATTATAGTCTCATAACCTGCAACTCTAAAGCGCTTCCAATAAGAAACACCCTGGGTAGTAAGCATCTTCCACTCATCGTTCTTTAGCGTATAACTAACCGTTGAAAATAATTGGTTAGATGAAAGTAGTTGCCCCCATGGAGAATTCATAATATTACCTGCTGGACCAGTCTTTCCGTCTACATAGATAAACAATCTAGAGTTGGTAAAATCATCGACATCTAAACAAGCAGCCTTATAAATAATCTTTTGAAATTGATATGCAGATTGAGAAACTGCAAGCGCCAACTCTCGTTCAACCCCAACAACACTCAAAGCTGCATCAAATATATCTTCAGTCAACTTTTGAATTACGCCTTGAAACTTTTTCAACTCATCAACAGTCCATCTGGCTTCAATATTATGGATATTTTTTTTCTTATCACATAACATTGCAGGCGAACAGGTGTGAATCGAGGCATTACTAGATAATCCTTGTTGATAAGCCCAATCTAACGCCTCTAAACTATCACAAAATACATTATTGTGTTCCGAAAAATTTACTTCTTGAATCATATTCTCCACAGTATGTAGTTTTTTTCTGTGTCCATATCCAAAAACATAAAAAAGTGTATCACTAACCTAACGCTCAACAATTAGATCTAATAACAATTTAAAGTATTCATCTGTAATCATAAAATGCATCGGAAGTATATACGACTCTTCATAGGTATCATTATGCAATGGCGAGGAGTGGCTGAATCTACGTACCATAATATCTGTATTATTATCTATAAGTGAAAATTGTGACAATGGAAAAACCACAACTGGCCCAAGTCTATCTGAATCAAATGATAAATTTACAAACTTGTCCAAAACCATTTCTCTTCTGTTGGATATAATGTTTGCATTGTTAAAAAAGTTATGTAAATTGCTCTCTATATCCCTCAAAGCATTCATATCTAATGACGTATTAATATGTTCAAAATAATGCCAAATCAACGCGCTATGGGCTACATTTTTAGAGCTCTTATATTTTCTTTCTGATTGGATGCATCCCAATTCAATATTACTCTGTTGCTGGCTCTTTATATAAGATGCTAAATCCGTATCTTTAGTTACAATCAAACCTCCTGAAAAACTTCCAATTATCTTTGGCAATGAAATAATTTCAGCCAGGCCATTATTTTGAAAAAGAGATGAAACTTCTGAATGGATTGTATCGACAGAGTCTTCAATAATTATCTTTGATGAATATTCTTCAGGAAGATTTACTTTATAACCCCATTTATGATTTGCTAAAATTAAATCAGGATCAACTAAATCTGTAGAAATATTACTATAAGGACCTATACATGAATACAAGCAATTAGATGACCATTTTGTAATAAAAACTGTTTTATTTCGATCAAACTCTAAATAACGCATCAAAAGTGAAATTGACGATCTTCCAGATGGCATTAAGTAAGCACCGCAACCATAATATTCACTGAAAAATTCTTCAATTCTATCAATAATTATGTCAGCAGATTTATTAGTTAGATTTTTATCATATGAAAATATTGTAGGAAATGACGAAGGCCACTGGTAATCAAGTTGTATCATAGGGGCTAAATTAAAAAAAAATTACCTATCTATTTAGCAGAATCTGGATGAACAACTAAAATATCTTCCCTGCTATAACAGAAAGGCAAACCTGACTTCTGTTGTAATATATAAGCATGAAAACCACTTAATCTTACTTTTTTAATTATAGACATAACAGCATTATCGTCAAATACTACATTTTGATTATCTTGCTTAAGATTATTTATCTTAAGACTATTTGGTGGGGATATCTTGTTCCATTTACTAATAAAATCTTTTCCAAACTGCCCTTTGGAAAATCTTTCCTTTTTTGATATATTTGGAATATCTCCAAACAAGGCCAGCCCACCAACTTCCAACATTGATATTGCTTTTAAAATAAAATCTATCACCTCATTATTATTTTTTAAATAATGCAGCACACTGTAAACAATAATCTTGTCGAACTTTTTATCAATATGCATATCAATAAAATTTCCATCCAAAAATCGTAAATTATTTATGCCATTACATCGATCTTTTAATTTTAACAAAACATCCTGATGGTCTACAACAGTCATCTCCTCGCAAATAAAAGATAATGGAATAGCAATATTTCCAGGTCCACTCCCAATATCTAACACCTTGTCACTGCTGGTTATTTCTAATTTTTTAATAACATCTTGAAATATACACCTCTCAGACTCTTCTTGATTTTTAAGTCTACCAGCTAATAAAGTATATGATTTTTCTTTATTATCTCTAGAAATTTGACCATAATTTTCAAAACTTACTCTACTCATTAACTCTAACTCCTTTAAATTTTATTAGGCAACAACACCTAGAAACTTTTTTTTAAGTGCATAATTAGTTTACCCTAAGAACAAATATAATTCAGATTATAGAATACACATAAAGTTAAATTTATACTGTCTTTTTTCTATAAAACTTATCTTCTAAATTATAACTTCCATAACGAAGGGTTTGTGTAATTTGGATCATTGACGGAAATTCTTCTAAACTCTATAATGTCTAAATCTACCTGTTTAGCCTCTATAATTTCTCTTAATTGATTAATTGTATTAACACCCACAATTATCTTGTCGATCTCGTCAATATTCTGTACAAAGCCTAACGCTAGTTCAGCACAACTTAGTGACAACTTATGTGCATGTCCTATAAAATCTTCTATATTATTGTATATATCGGAAAAATATGCCGGCAATGTATGGCGTGGCATTAATAATACTCCTTGTAGAAAGACGCTTCTCGCATGTATTTCTATGCCTTTTTCTTTTATTTTTTTAAGCCACCCATCTATAAGTAAATTCTGATCCAATATATT
>Ga0233447_1000849_pt1 | contig 29985 bp, 26 predicted proteins | sample SI_124_October20_3_FD_183014 | JGI IMG/M metagenome (GOLD analysis project Ga0233447, IMG submission 183014) | Seawater microbial communities from Saanich Inlet, British Columbia, Canada - SI_124_October2016_135_MG | ecosystem: Environmental > Aquatic > Marine > Inlet | place: Canada: British...
TACTCCTTTGGGTTTTTAGTAGAGTCAAAAGGGATAGCCTACTTCAAAACTATAAAACACGTCTATGACGTGTTTTTTTGTGCCTGTTTTAGCTTTGAACTATTTTATTTTTACCGGACAGGAGTGAAATGAAACAGGAAAAATGGCGTCAAGTTTTTGCAGAAGGGGAAATTGCAAACAGAAACGAGAAGTATGAGGAACTATATGGGCAATTGTGACTGAAACAATTTGTCCGCGTGAAAAGTTTGGTGCGCTGTCAGAGATTCGAACTCTGGGCCAACTGATTAAGAGTCAGTTGCTCTACCAACTGAGCTAACAGCGCAAAAGAGGAAAAAACCTAAAATAACCCATTTAAATGCTTAACAAAAAAACTATAAAGATCTAACCTTAACTTAATTTGATTTTCTTTTAAAGATTTTAAATTATTAGTTATAGCTTTGTAGCTCTTTTCATTTTTAATTATATCAGCCATGAAATCTTTGGTTTTGGTCTTTGTTATGTGTTGTATAATTGGCATACGCACAGAGAAATAAAGGTCAAAATAAAGGCTAGATTTATGCATTAAGTCTTTGAGGTCAGCTGATGATTGTTGAAAAAGCTTAGTTACATCAAAGTTTTTTCCTTGTAATTCCAGTTTTAAATTAGGTGGGAAAAACTGTTGAACATAAATAAAAAGAGCATTTAGTTCTTCGCTTGGTAGGCATGAGATTATTATGAATATTAGGTCTTGAGTCTCTTCAGTTTCTAGCGCATCTAAAAGCTTTTGTTTAGAGCCTATAAGTCCGGCCACTTTTTTATTACAAGAACCAAGTTCTTCCATATATTCTTTTAAAATTTGATGCAGGCGTTTAACTAAGCTAATTGGTATGCCATTAGGTTTTTGGGCAATAAACATTTTCTTCTGAAATGAGCTGGCAAACTTTTTAAAGTTATCATCAAAAACTCCAAAATTAAACTGGTCATGCAAGCCCCCATCCCAGCCAATCTGAATAGATTTTTTTTTAGAAATAACAGTTCTAATATTTGGCATAAAAATACCACCATGCATGGAAAGTGATAACAACATCAGTATTTGAATATAATATAAGACTATTTCAGGGGTATCTGCTTCTATTCTTTCTGCGTTCCCTGCTTTTTTTAGGATATCCCTAAGCTGAATATAATAGGGTGAATGCATTTTGAAAATATCAATGCAATTTTCTAGTTGTTGTGCGGAAGTTTTAAGTAGTTCAATGCCTGGTGGAATAATGGTTTTAGACATTTTTTTTTGTTATTTAGGTTCTTGTTTGCTTTTATCGCTGATATTAGTGACACCTTGAACCTGTAAGAACTTATTTATATCCATGGTTTTTAGGTTGAGCCCACTTCCAGCTCCAGACGGTATCAGATAAATCTTCTTATTTTGCAAGGCTTCTGCCATTTTTAATTTTACCATTACAGCGCCACCTGTGGTTGACATAGCAGCATTCATTTTTTTAATGCCAGTAGCATCTGCTTTGCCTTCTGCCTTAATTGCCTCTGCTATTTTCTTTTGTTGGTTATAAAAAGCATCTGCTTCGATCTTTGCTTTTTCAAATTCACCATCAACTCGTGCAACCATCTCGTTAACTTCACCCTTAGCTTCTTCTAGCTTACGTTTATATTCCTCTTCTTTAGCCTTGGTTGCTGATTTGTTTTGTTCTGCTCTTTGATCTGCAATTTTTTTGTCTTCAATCGCTTTTTGGTAGGCATCATTAAATCTATAATCTTTAGTTAAAACACTCTCGATATTTACACCATATTTATTAAGAATATCATTTAATACCTGCTTAGCTTTCTTGGCTTTTTTTGCACGCATATCAGAGTTATAAAATTCTTCTGTAGTTAGCTCTCCAAAAATATCTCTTGGTCTACTTCTAGCAATAGCTCGCACTACTTTGTATCGAAGTTCTTGGTCATCTTTCGCTATATGTTCTAGTATTTTAGGTGTTTTTTCAGCCTGAACTCGATAAGAAATAATTACATCTAAAGAAATATCATTACCATCAATAGTTTTGAATTTTAGGTCATCCTCACCATAAATATCGCCCTTACCTAGTGTCATGGTCATTTCAATGTTTTGTAGTTTTGTATCAAAAGTATGCCAATCATTAATAATTGGTAAAAAGAAATAAGTAGCGCCCTGTCTATAATATTTTTGTTCCACACCTTTTTTTCCGAAAAGCGCTATTTTTTTAGTGCGCACACCAACCTCATTGGGCCCTGTACTATGCATGAAGCAGCCAGTATTAAAGGATAGTGTTATTAATGATAGTAAAAGTATAGTTAGTTTTTTCATATTTTATATTAGTTTTCCTAAAACAATTTAAGCATCTTTTTTAAATTAAGAGGGTTAACCCCGTCTTTTCCATCTGATGGCAACATGATTACTTCAAACCCTTTCATGACCTCAGCCATTTTTAAGCCAACTAGGTTATCAGAGCCAGTGCCTTTTAATGCCAGGTTTTTTAGCCGTGTTTTTTCAGCTTCTGCTTTTTTGATTAGTAAGTTAGCGCCTGCTTTTTTCTTACGTACATACAAATCCCTGTCTGCATTTTTTATCATAACGTAAGCCTTGCCTTTTTCAAGCTCAATTTTAAGGATTGCTTCGCCTTCTTGAATGGTTTTTTTAAGAATAGCTTCTTGAGTAGCAGCCTTTGCCTCTGCTTGGTTTTTAAACACCAGCTGATCTTTTAGCTTTTTATCTTCAATACTTCTTTGGATTTCCGAGCTATATTTGAAATATCTAATAAGAACTTCTTCGATAAGAAGCCCTTTCGAATTAAGTGCCTCATTAAGTTCGTCTTTAGCTAAGAGCATCTTTTCAACTCGTAAATAAGGATTGTAAAACTCTTCGGTAGTTAGCTCACCCAAGGTGGCTTTTAGTACGGGTACTGTTTTTGGTGCAATACCAGCTGTGATGTATGCATAGCCTGTGCCAAGGCTATTAATAACTTTTAGTGGGTCTGTGATTCTATAAAGAATTGTTGCATCAACATAAACAAAAAAACCATCAGATGTTTGGATTCGCACAGCTTTTTCATTTATAGGGTCTGCACTGCTTGGAGAGTTTGTTAGGTTGAATGCTTGCAGATTTTTAGGGAATTTATACATTTTTCTGAATCGTGGAATTACAAAATGCAGTCCAGATTGATATACCTTGTTTTGTAAACCTCGCTTAAAACCAATCTTTATTTCTTTTACACCAAACTCATATGGCTTGATATAAACAAGTGTCATGCTCCATAAAAACAAGACAATGAAAATCCCGCCTAGTATAGACACAAAAAGAGATGTGTTAAGGATGTTTTTGATTATTTTTTTTATATCTGTATTTATATCCAATTTTTTAAAACTCCCTTGAAAATTAAAAGCTATAACTAAAATATTAACATAGATTAATGCTTCTTGATAGCAAATTGCTGCTTTACAAGAACATGGTACAAACGTACAATAAACAACCCTTTCTAAGTTATAGTATATATACTAGATAGAAGGTTTTTTATTAAAAAGTGATTAAAAAAATACAGGAGGTATTTAACTGATGGGAAAAATAGATATGAAGACAGCGCTAGAAAAAATCAGAGACTTTTTTAAAGACAACGATCGATTGCCTAGCATCAAAGAATTATCTGATCTTTGTGGTTATGCCTCTAGAAACTCAGCAGTTTACCTAATAAATAAACTAGTTGATAGTGGCTTTTTAAATAAAACATCTAAAGGTAAATTAGTTACTACATCTATGTTTCATAGGCGAGTTAGGCTTTTGGGCTCTGTAGCAGCTGGCTTCCCAACAGCAGAGGAAGAGGAGTTGCAAAAAACAGTTTCATTAGACGAGTTTTTGGTTACAAATCCTACATCAACTTATATGTTGCAAGTTAAAGGAGATTCTATGGTTGGGGCTGGTGTTTATCCTGGTGACTATGTTTTTGTAGAGCGGGGTCGAACTCCACGAGAAGGTGAGATGATCATTGCTAAAGTTGATGATGAATGGACACTAAAATACTATAAAAGAGAAGGTGCTAAAGTTTTTTTAAGGGCTGCTAATACCAAATATCCAGATATATATCCTAAAAAAGAACTATTTGTTGCAGGTATTGTTGTTTCCAGTTGCCGCAAATATGCTTAACCCTGTTACCATACTTTCTTGGCCACGTGCTATTTTGCATGTAGATTGCGACTCTTTTTTTGCTTCTGTAGAGCAATCGCTAACCCCTGCCTATCAAGGCAGGCCAATAGTGACAGGTCGTGAACGAGGTATAGCGATAGCCGTGAGTCTGGAGGCAAAAAGATTAGGCATTAAGCGTGGTATGACAACATATGCTATCAAAAAAAACCACCCAAATTGTCTGATAGTACCTGGTAACTACGAGGCGTATATGATTTATTCTCGTCGGATGTTTGCTATTCTTCGCAGGTTTACACCTATAGTAGACGAGTATTCTATAGACGAAGCTTTTATAGATATAGCTGGTTTGCGCCTGGTTCATCGCAAGAATTATAAAGAGATCGCAGTTTCTATAAAAAAAACCATAGAGCAAGAGTTGGGAATTACTGTTTCTGTTGGTGTTAGCATCAATAAATCTTTAGCAAAGCTTTGCTCAAAAGCGGAAAAACCCAACGGGCTTACCTGTGTTAAAGGCAAACATGTACATCTGCTCCTACAAAAAACACCAATAGAACAGGTTTGGGGTATTGGTAAAAACAATGCTGATTTTTTAAGAAACCAAGGCTGTAAAACAGCTCATGATTTTATCAAAAAACCACTAAGCTTTATCAAGAAGAACTTAACAAAAAAAGAAGAGGAAATATATAGAGAGCTCAAAGGTGAGTTTGTCTATGATCTTAACACTCTACCCAAAGATAGCTATAAAAGCATAAGTAAATCAAAAACCTTTGAGGCAACCAGAGATAAAGAAAAAATATTTTCCGAGCTGGTAAAAAACATAGAAGAAGCTACCCAAAAATGTCGAAAATATAAATTAGCAGCCAAAAAATTAGTAGTACTTTTAAAAACACAAAGCTTTAATGTGGTTGGCCAAAAAGCAACGTTAAGTTGTGCTACTGCCAGTCCTTTTGAAATAGTAGCTGTTGCCCGTCAATTGTTTGAAATGGTTTATCAATCTCAAGAACTATATCGCACCACAGTATGTATTTTAACGGATATAACAGAAGATAATGATTTGCAGTTAAGTCTATTTGAAAGTGTCCTAAAAATAGAAAAGTTAGAAAAGCTCTCTTTTACTATGGATAAAATAAACAAAAAACACGGGCCAGGTTCTATATGCTTAGCAGCAAGGCTTCCAACCCAAGGAAAATCAAAAAGCAGGCTGAGCATCCCTTTTATGGATATCAGTGTTTAGTTTTTACTGACTTTAAGAGGGCTGATCTAAGAAGCTAAAACTTTATTAGCCTGCTCTTGATCGATGCGCTGAGCCAAATGTTCATACTTATTAATAGTATGGTTAGCCAAGTCACTATCTAAATCTTGCCAACTTAAAGGTGGTATATTCAAAAACCTCTCAACACCTTCAGTTATTTTTGGTATTACAGGCTTCAGATAGCAAATAATTAATTTTAAAGCATTAAGACCAGCAGCACATATCTGACGAGCCTTTTCCGTGTCTTCTTTGACTACAGACCAAGGTGCTGTGGTATCAATGTATTTATTAGCACTATCAGCTAATGCCATTATTTTTCTTGTTGCTTTAGCATATTCCAGGTTCTCAAAAGCATTGGCTATACTATCTTTAGCAGCTCTTATTTCATCAACCAGTTTTTGACCTTCCTTGTCTGGCACTGAGAATTTAGCATCAAGTTTTTTGTATACAATAGACCCTAGCCTGCTTCCTATATTAATAACTTTATTAACAACATCAGCATTAACCTTAAAAACAAAGTCTTCCATGCTCAAATCCAAATCATCAATAGAGCTGGTGAGCTTTGCTGCATAGTAATAACGCAAAAACTCAGGGTTAAGGTGCTCTAAATATGTGCTGGCATTAATAAAGGTGCCCCTGCTTTTAGACATTTTAGTGCCATTAACTGTAAGAAACCCATGTATATTTACTTTTGTTGGTAAGCTAAACCCCGATGTCATTAACATCGCAGGCCAGAAAAGGGTGTGGAAATATAAGATATCTTTACCAATAAAATGATGTATCTCATATTCACCATTTCTCCAAATAGCATCAAAATCTTGGTTATTTTTTTTACACCAGTTTTTTGTTGTTGAGATATAGCCGATAGGTGCATCAAGCCAAACATAAAAAAACTTATCATCAGTTCCAGGAATATTAAATCCAAAATAAGGTTTATCTCTAGAAATATCCCAATCTCTTAAGCCTTCATCAAACCATTCTTTCAGCTTGTTTCTAATAGCGGGTTTTACTTGCTCGCCACTAAGCCAGTCCTCGACTTTTTTTGCAAAATCCGAAAGTTTGAAAAAGTAATGCACAGATTTTTTGAGCTTAGGCGTATTTCCACATTCAACACAAGCAGGCTCTATTACTTCGGTTGAGTTATAGGTCGCAGAGCATTGTTCGCAAGCATCGCCATATTGATCTTCAGCTTTGCATGCAGGACAAATGCCTTTAATAAATCGATCAGGTAAAAACATTTGGCAATTTTCGCAGTAAAACTGGTCTATTTCTTTGTCATAAATAACACCATTCTTTTTGGCTTCTAAATATATAAATTCAGCAAACTCTTTGTTTTCACTTGAGTCAGTGGTGTAGTAATTATCAAATTCAATATTAAAACCCTTAAAAGCACTTAAGTGTTCTTCATAAACTTTGCCAATAAGTTCTTGAGGTGTAATACCTTGCTTTTTTGCGCTCAGCATTATGGGTGTTCCATGTGTATCATCGGCACACATATACAGGCATTTATTGCCTCTGTGCTTTTGGAACCGAACCCAAATATCTGTTTGAATAGCTTCTACTAAATGGCCTAAATGAATACTCCCATTAGCATAAGGTAGTGCACTTGTAACAAGAATTTTTCTCATAAATATCTCCTAAGTTAATGTTTGGTTTGATTTTGTTTTATATGTTTTTGATTTTAAAAAATCTTTTTTTACCAATTTTAATTACATCATCGTTGGCTATTTGATAGTTATAAAAAGGGTCTGTAGTTACTTCATTATTTATAGATACAGCACCTTGCTTTATAAGTCTATGAATTTCCTTTTTAGATGCAATTATTTTGTTGTTTGCCAAAAAATTAGCAAGCCTTTCTTCTCCAGAGGCTTTTATTATAGGCATTTCATCTGGAACCTGTCCTTTAGCAAATATCCTTTGAAATTCTTCTTTAGCTTTTATGCCAGTTTCTTCATCATAAAGTATACCTACTATTTTTACGCCAAGTTGTTGCTTAATATCTCTAGGGTTAGTGCCGTTTTTCATGTCATTTTCAAAGTTCATAACTTGTTCTTCAGAAACGCTGGTAAGCAACCTAAAATATCTACAAATAAGTTCATCAGGAATAGACATTAGCTTGCCAAATATCTGCCTTGGTTCTTCCATAATGCCTATATGGTTATTTAAAGATTTACTCATCTTTTGCACACCATCAAGGCCTTCTAAAATAGGTACCGTTATTATTGTTTGGCTTTTTTTCCCATATTCTCTTTGAAGGTGCCGACCCATTAGCAGGTTGAATTTCTGATCAGTTCCTCCAATTTCAATATCATTTTCTAAATAAACAGAATCATAGCCTTGTAAGAGAGGATATAGGAACTCATGGATGCTTATAGACTGTTCAGATTTAAAACGCTTATTAAAATCATCACGTTCCAGCATTCTTGCAACATTGTATCTAGCTGAAAGCTCTATCATATCTTTAGCACTCAACTTTCCTAGCCAGCTAGAGTTATAAACAACCTCTGTTTGTTCTTTTTTTAAAATCTTAAAAACTTGCTTTTGATAGGTTTCTGCGTTCTTTTTCACATCTGTTTCAGATAACACTTTTCTAGTGGCTGATTTGCCTGTCGGATCTCCAATCATAGCTGTGAAGTCTCCAATCAAGAATTGCACAATGTGCCCCATATCTTGTAGTTGCCTAAGCTTATTTAAAACAACCATGTGTCCTAAGTGTAGATCTGGTGCTGAAGGGTCAGCACCAAATTTGATTTTTAAAGTTTTTTTAGAGATCGTAATATCTTGTGCAGATTTTTCTGGAATTATTTCTTTAATTCCTCTTAATAATAATTTAAGTTTCTCTGACATTTTCTTTCCTTATTCGCTATGATAATATACATATCTATAATTTTTTTATTTCAATATACTATATATAAATAACCAAAATATTGTATTACGTTTTATAATATTTAAGAAGACTGAGGACAGGGTAGGTGAGTTAAGCTGATATTTAGATCAAGACACGCAATAGGAAAAGTTTCAAAAGTTTCATCTCGTTCAATAGGTGCTATGCACCAGGCATCTTTACAAAAGAAAAGAAGATTTATGGATTTCTTTAAAAAAATATCTATTTTTTTTGGGGTTCTATTTGCAGTTGGTACCATATTCATGGGTATTTTAATTTATAAAATATCTAATGATCTTCCGCCAGTAGATACTATAAGTACTTATATTCCGTATGAAACAACCAAAATCTATTCTGATAACAGCAAAACTGTTTTGGCAGAACTTCATCAAGAAGAAAACCGTATTCTTATTCCTATTGAAAAGATCTCGCCAATCTTAAAAGAAACAGCAATCGCTCTTGAAGATACGGATTTTCATAAACACCATGGCATTAATATAAAAGGTATTATAAGGGCTTTATATAGAGATGTTTTGGCAGGGAGCTTCGTGGAGGGTGGTAGTACAATTACCCAACAGCTAGCGCGGAACCTGTTTTTATCAAAACAAAAAAAGTTGATAAGAAAGCTTGCGGAAATGATTTTAGCAATAGAGATAGAGCGCGAATATGCTAAAACCGAGATTCTGGAAATGTATCTTAACCAAGTTTATTGGGGGCATAACGCTTATGGTATAGAGTCAGCCTCCCAAATGTATTTTTCAAAACATGCTAGCGATCTGACATTAGCTGAATCAGCAATTTTGGTTGGTATGTTAAAAGGTCCAGAACTATACAGTCCATTTAGAAATTTTGAACTATCAAAAAAACGACAAAGAGTAGTTCTTAATAGAATGGTGCGGCTCAATATTATTACTAAAGATATGGCCAGCAAGGCTTTTCGCGAAGAGTTGGTATTGGCAACTAGAAAGAAATTTAGATACAAAGCCCCATTCTTTACTTCCTATATTGTTCAACAGCTAATAGAAATGTACGGTGAGAAGATTGTTTATACATCTGGTATGAAAGTATTTACAACCTTGAATTATGAAATGCAGCAAGAAGCAGAAAAGATAGTGGATTTCTATATCGACTATGCCTCAAAACCAGTTTGGATCAATAAAACGGGTCGAGTGCCCAGCCTAAACTGCACACAAGGAGCTATTCTTTCAATAGAGCCCGCAACTGGCTATATAAAGGTTATGGAGGGTGGTGTGGATTTTTCTGAAAATCAGTTTAACCGTTGTGTACAATCAAAAAGACAGCCAGGTTCAGCTTTTAAGCCGTTTGTATATCTTGCAGCCTTAGAAAAAGGTTTTTCGCCAGGTACATACCTGGAAGACGCCCCTGTCACCTACAACACAATCGAAGGCCCATATTCACCTCAAAACTATAACAAGGATTTTATTGGGAAAATACCAATGAGAAGAGCTTTGCAAAGGTCAATAAACGTAATAGCAATTAAGCTAAATCATCTTGTTGGCCCTAAAAATGTTGTAAGGGTTGCCAAGCAGATAGGTATAACTTCACCGCTAAAAGCGATTCTCTCTTTACCATTAGGTGCAAACGAAGTGACCATGATTGAGCTAGCAACAGCGTATAGTGTATTTGCCAATTCAGGCAGAAGAGTAGAGCCAACAGGTATCTTAAGAATAGAAGATAGAGATGGCACAGTTTTATATAAACATGAAATAAGGGATAGAAAAGTATTTGATGAAAACCTAATAGCAGTATTGGTAGATATGATGTGTAATGTAGTTAAATATGGGACTGGCAGAAACGCAAATTTACCACGACCAATTGCAGGCAAAACAGGCACAACATCAGACTACAAAGATGCTTGGTTTATTGGGTTTATTCCACAGCTAGTAACCGCTTGCTGGGTTGGTAACGATGATAATACGCCAATGACCCGCATTACAGGTGGTTGGATCCCCGCTCTTATGTGGAAAAAATTCATGAAAAAAGCTATAGCAATAGCAGATATAGCCCCTCAAAAGTTTCCAAGTGCTCGAGGCTTAATCGAAAAGAAAGTTAATAAAGATACTGGCGCGCTTGCAAATGAATTTACTCCTGAAGAGTTAGTATCTACTGAAAAATACTGGAGAGGTTCCGAGCCAAAAGAAGAAGATTCAAGAGCAAAAGCAAACAACCCTGCACAGGCTGATTCAGATAGCATGCTAGATTTTTTTAAAAGATAATAGGTTCCGTTCTCACTGATTGGAGAAGGACGACCTCTTTTAATTACCGGTTAAAAAAAAGCAAAAGGAGATTTTTTATGGAAAACGTAGTAATAATTGGTTCTGGGCCTGCTGGCCATACAGCAGCAATATATTTAGCAAGGGCAGAATTGAGTCCTGTTATGTTTGAAGGTGCAATGGCTGGTGGTATAGCAGCTGGCGGACAGCTGACAACAACAACCATTGTTGAGAATTTTCCTGGTTTTCCTGATGGTGTGGATGGTTTTGAACTAATGTTCAAGATGAGAGCTCAATCTGAAAAATATGGAGTAAAGATAATTACAAAAACAGTAGATAAGCTAGATATTTCAAGCTCTCCATTTAAAGTGTTTTGTGGCAATGAAGTAACAGAAACAAAAGCATTAGTAATCGCGACCGGCGCTACAGCTAAAAGACTTAATTTACCTGGCGAAGAAAAATATTGGCAAAAGGGTATCTCAGCCTGTGCTGTTTGCGATGGCGGCTTGCCGTTATTTAGAGATAAAGTATTGGTCACTGTTGGTGGCGGGGATTCTGCTGTTGAAGAAGCAACTCATCTAACCAAGTTTGCAAGTAAGGTTGTTATGTTGGTAAGAAGAGCTGAGTTTAGGGCTTCAAAAGCAATGCAAGAAAAGGCACTGAATAACCCTAAAATAGAAGTTATGTGGAATACTGTCCCTGTTGAGGCTATTGGCGAGGATTTATTAACAGGCGTAAAAGTAAAAGATGCAAAAACAGGTGAGGAAACGGTTGTTGAAGCGGCAGGTCTTTTTTATGCTGTTGGTCATACCCCAAACACCAAGTTTATAGATAATCAATTAGAGCTAGATGAAAGTGGGTATCTAGTTACTAATTTAGGAACAACACAGACCAAGGTTCCAGGTGTTTTTGCTTGCGGTGATGTTCAAGACAAAAAATACCGCCAAGCAATTACAGCTGCCGGTAGTGGTTGCATGGCTGCTGTAGAGGTAGAAAAATTTTTAACTTAAAAAAACAGATACTTAATATAGCGTTTTTATATAGAGGCTAGTGGCTATTATGACATAGTGTCGTTAAGCAGCGCTTTTGTAACATAAGTATACACTTTAATAAGTTGTTTAAAGCTAAAACCTACAAAAAAATTCGGTTGACATTGTATAAGGGTAGAGCATAAAATTATGGTCTATTTTCCAAAAAGGAGTGTAATATGACGATAAAAAAAGTTATAAAAAAAGTTGAATCTCAATATGCGCATCAGCCTGAGTTTATTCAGGCGGTAAAGGAGGTTATGGAGACTCTAGAGCCTACAGTTGCAAAACATCCGGAGTTTGTTGCAGCAGGTATCTACGAAAGAATTGTTGAGCCAGATAGAACAATATCTTTTAGAGTTCCATGGGTTGCCGATAACGGTGAAGTACAAATAAATAGAGGCTGGAGAGTTGAATTTAATATGGCAATTGGGCCATACAAAGGTGGTTTAAGATTTCACCCTTCAGTATATGAAGGAATCATTAAGTTTCTAGGTTTCGAACAAATTTTCAAAAATTCACTTACAACATTACCTATGGGTGGTGGTAAAGGTGGTGCTGATTTCGATCCAAAAGGTAAGTCAGATGCAGAAGTAATGAGATTCTGCCAAGCTTTCATGAGAGAGCTTTTCAGACACATTGGGCCTGATACAGATGTTCCAGCTGGTGACATTGGTGTTGGTGGTAGAGAAATTGGATATATGTTTGGTTACTACAAAAAACTAAAAAATGAGCACACATGTGTTCTAACTGGTAAAGGTCTTGAATGGGGTGGCAGTTTGGTCAGACCACAAGCAACAGGTTATGGGTCAACTTACTTTGCAGCTGAAATGTTAAACACTCGAAATGACAATTTTAAAGGTAAAAATGTAGTAGTTAGTGGTTCTGGAAACGTTTCTCAGTACACAATAGAAAAAGTGACTCAATTAGGTGGTAAAGTGGTTTCTGTTTCAGATTCTGCTGGAAGTATCATTGATGAAGCTGGTATTGATGCAGAAAAACTAGCATTTATCATGGATCTTAAAAATGTAAAAAGAGGTCGTATCAGTGAATATGCTGAAAAATATAGCACTGCAAAATATTATGCAGGAAAAAGTGTTTGGGACGTAGTTAGAGAAGCGGGCGTTAAATGCCAAGCAGCTCTTCCCTCTGCAACTCAAAACGAAATTTCTGGTCAAAATGCTCAAGCATTAGTTGATAACGGTTGTTTCTGTGTTTCTGAAGGAGCGAACATGCCTTCTACTCCAGAAGCAGTTGAAATCTTCCAGAAAAATAAAGTTCTTTTCGGACCTGGAAAAGCAGCTAACGCAGGTGGTGTTGCAGTTTCTGGTTTAGAAATGAGCCAAAACAGCCAAAGACTTTCATGGACAAGTGAAGAAGTAGATAACAAACTTCAAGCAATCATGAAAGATATTCATGCAAACTGTTTAAATGCTTCTAAAAAGTATGCTACAGAAGGTGACTATGTTGCAGGTGCAAACATTGCAGGCTTCCTAAAAGTTGCGAACGCAATGCTAGCTAATGGTGTTGTATAGTTAATAGCTTTTAAATGTTTTTTAAAAATACCCCGACATATGTCGGGGTATTTTTTTATATATAAAGTATAATAGTAATATGTTAACAACCCTTTTAGTTTGGATTTATATAGTAGCCCTGATATTTGTTTATGGGATTTCCACGAAAGTTTTTTTAGAAAAGATATTTAAGCTTAAAATAACCACAGTTCCGTTGGTATTAGTGTTGATTTTGGGGCTTTGTTGTATAACAACAATTGCAAGCTATATGAATTGCTTTATTAAAATAGGTAAAGAATTCCATGTTTTATTAATTATACTAGCAGTGATTATTTACTTCATAAATAAAAAAACCATAAAAAATGATTTGATAATATATATAAAAGAATTAAAAAAGACTCATGGTTTAGTGGTTTTTATTGTTATATTATTTATTTTTTTTATTCTAATTAAGACAACAGGAATAAGAACCCATATATTTGATTTTGAGCTTTATCACAACCAAGCAATACAATGGGTTGTAAATAGCAAAATAGTTCCAGGTCTTGGAAATTTGAATATTAGATATATTTTTAATTCAAGCTGGTTGATTACAAGCGCGGTATTTAGCATGTCTTTTTTAAGCGCTAATTTCTTCTATGTATTAAATGGTTTATTAATGACTTTATTTGTAATTTATACTTCAAGAAGTTTGCAAGAATTAATAACAAAAAAAGTTTCTCTGATTACTGTTATTAATACATTATTATTAGTAAGTTCTGTTTTCTATTATAGAAAAAACTATTCAACAACAGCGTATGATTTGCCAGTATTTATTTTGTGCTTGTTGATTTTAATACTATTTGTAGAGAAAATTAAAAAAGACGAATGTTTTAAATTTGATATATACACGACATTAATTCTAATTTATATTTGTTATGTTTTTACTATAAAAATATCCATTATTACCATTCTTTTTATATTTGGAGTGGGGGTCTTTTATGAGCTTACCAAAAAAAATATCAATAGGGTTTTCAAAATATGTTTAATTTCAATGATAATTGTTTTGCCTTGGGTAATAAAAAACATATTAGTTTCTGGCTATCTGGTATATGCTTTTCCAAAACTAGATCTATTTAATGTTGATTGGAAAGTTCCCATAAACTTTATTAACGAAATATTAGATAAAAGGATTTTTGTTATATTTAGGCCCTTTAGAGAGTTGGTCGATTCTGGAATATCAGCATGGTGGCCGGTATGGTTCGAGCATTTAAGTATAATAAGAAAATTGCTAGTAATAATAATAAGTTTGTTGCATGTAGCGTATGTTGGGGTTTTTATTGCAAGAAAAAAACTTAAAATAAATTTTTATAGGTACAATTATTTTTTATTCCCCTATATTCAATGTGTTATTGGCCTTATTTTTATGTTTAATACAGTCCCTGATTTTAGGTATCATATGCACTATATATTATTTATTGCCATTTATTTACTATCCCCAATGGTTTTATTTATTGTAAATAAAAATAAAAAGATATTCACGCCTATTCTTATATCTTTTATAATTATTTGTGGTTTTTGTCTAATAGGGTGTTCTGTTGATTACTCAACAATAAAAAGCAGGCTGTTATATCCTTCAAGGACGTATTTAGATATTCCAACAAAACAAATTTTAATAAAAGACAATATTATATTTCATCCAGAAAGCAATATGGATGAGCGTTGTAATATCAAATACTGGCCATGTACGCCATATAAATGGATAGATAAAATTGAGCTTAGAGGCACTGGTTTTGCTGCTGGCTTTAGACAAAAAAACGATAAATTATAATAAGGAGAAAGTTTATGAAGCTAATAGTAATGATTCCTGCATTAAATGAAGAGGATTCCCTTCCAATAGCATATGCAGATATACCCAAAAATCTTCATGGTGTTAATGAAATAGAAACTCTTTTAATAAATGATGGCAGTACTGATAAAACAGTGCAGGTTGCTAAAAATCTTGGGGTTAATCACATATTAAGCTTCAAAAGAAATAGGGGGTTAGCAAAAGTTTTTAATTTAGGGTTAAAAGAAGCTATAAAGTTGGGGGCTGATATAGTAATTACTTTTGATGCTGATAATCAGTATAGTGGAAAGAGTGTTAAGGCCTTGATAGAGCCTATACTTAATCAATCAGCAGATATAGTAGTTGGAGCTAGACCTATTCAAAATATAAAACATTTTAGCTTTTTAAAAAAGAAATTACAAAAACTTGGAAGTAGAGTGGTGGATTATTTTTCAGGTATAACTATTCCAGATGTTACGAGTGGATTTAGGGCTTATAACAGAGAAGCTGCTCTCAGGTTAGTTGTTGTTTCTGACTTTACATATACATTAGAAACTATTATTGAAGCCAGAGAAAAGGGCTTAGCCGTAACCTCAGTTCCTATTGAGGTAAATGATAAAGTCTTGAGAAAATCAAGGCTTTTCAAAGGTAATTTTCAGTATATAAAAAGACAAACAGATACGATCTTTAGAATATACTTTATGTATAACCTATTTAGAGTTTTACAAAAAATGGGAAAGCTTTTCTTCGCAATAGCATCAATAATTTCTGTTCGATTTATGTATTATTTTTATATAACGCCAGCAGGTCAAAACGCAGGTCATATTCAGTCATTAATTTTAGCTGCAATTCTTTTTATTTTGGGAATGTTTATGGTGATTAGTAGCTATATAGCAGATCTAGTGCATCACAATAGAAAAATAGCAGAAGAAAATCTATATTATTTAAGAAAAAACGAATTTAAAAAATAAATATATTTATAGTCTATCTTTATAGGTAAATCTTATTTTATAGGTAAGTCTATCCAGGGTAGTTTAAGCCTGATAGGATCAACTAATCTTTGAAGTAAACGTTTTATTTTTTTTAGAAACTGGGCGGTTGAAAAATTTACTTTGATTATTTTTCTATCTTTAGTAATAACAAAATCTGCATCATAAATATCAAAACAATAACCATAGCCACCTACCTGTTTCAAATTAGTCATGTGTTCCTTAGCTTTTTCAGAGCTAAAATCATTAAATAAGCGTATTGGGTGATTTTGATGAATAATGGTGATTGATTCTGTAAGGTCAAAAACTTTATGGTTATTAGCTTTTGCATGATAGATCATCCAGTTATCATACTTAGCACCAGGATGCCCAATTGAAAGCTGTGGCATATTTGCAAACAGGTCTTTAGGGAATATGAATAGATCAATAGCAGAGAAAGGGCCAATAGCACCTGTTTGTTTTGTTATTTTAACTACTTTAGAGAACCAGTTATTATCTAAAAAGTTTATTTCAGTATTTAAATTTGTTTCCCAACGTTTTGATATTAAAAGGCTTTTATCGGATTTTGTTTGAGCAACTTTAATAACATCCAAAAGATTGGGGTCTAGTATTATATCTGAATTAATGAAGCAGATGTAATCAGTCTTTGCTATGCTAGCTGCTTTTTTAAACAAGTAACTCACATAAGGGGTTCCGATCTCAGAACATTCAATATCAGGTATATGGGTTGAGTTATATTTTTGAGCTATACTTTTTGTGCCTGCATCATTGCCAAACAATATGATGTTTGGCTTTGGTTCAAGGGCAGCCCAACTAGCAACAGCATTTTCCTGGATAATTTTATAAATACCTGTAAAAGCTTTTGGCAAAGAAAAAATAGTTAACATAGTATTTAACTTTAATAGCTTGTTTTAAATAAAACAACCAAGACTGTTCTAGAAAAGAATAGAACAATGCGTTATTCTTTCAGTCATAGGATGGATTTTAAGGAGATTATTAATAGTGGAAATAAGCATAGCTGATTTGGGAATTAACCAAAAAGCAGAGATTGTTAGCATAACAGCTGAAGGTGAAATTAGAAGAAGATTATTAGATATGGGCTTGGTAAAAGGTGTGCGGTTTAAAGTTCTAAGAAAAGCTCCGCTTGGTGATCCAATAGAAATTTTTTTCAAGGGTTTTAACTTGTCACTGCGAGTGAAAGAGGCAAAAACAATTTTAGTTAATAAACTTGGTGAACTTGGCGACGGTAAACCAATGGGTAAAAAATGCAATTGTTTTTGTAAGGGGGGTGGTTGTTAATGGTTGAAAAAAAGGAAATTAGAGTCGCTTTACTAGGTAATCCTAATAGTGGCAAAACTTCACTTTTTAACGCTATTGTTGGAACCAATCAAAAAGTTGGGAACTTTTCTGGTGTAACTATAGAAAAGTACGAGGGCACTGTAAACTACAAAGACTATACTATTCGGGTAATTGATCTACCAGGAACTTATTCACTTACAACATACTCCCCAGAAGAAGTTATTGCTAGAAACTATATTTTAGAACAAAGCCCAGATGTGGTTGTTGATGTATTAGATGGCTCAAGCATAGAGCGTAATTTGTATCTAACAACCCAAGTTATGGAGCTTGAAACAAATATGCTTGTTGCTCTTAATATGTTTGATGAAGTAGAAAAGCAAGGTGTCGATATAGACATTAAGCAACTTCAAAAGCTATTTGGTTCACATATTATCCCAACAGCGGCGGTAAAAAAAACAGGTGTTCAATCGTTGCTTGATCATGTTGTGCGCGTATATGAAAAGCAGATCACAATAAAAAAGAATAAGTTGTCGTATAGACCAGAATTAGAAGAAAAGATCGTAGAGATTTATGAAATAATAAAAACCGAAAAGCAACTAGAAAAATATAATAATCGTTGGTTGGCAATAAAACTCCTAGAAAACGATAAAGAGGTATATAAACTAATAAAAGAATTACCGGTTTGGATTAAGATCGAAATTATCCTACAAAAGAGTTTGTTAGAGTTTAAATTAAAATATCAAAGTGACCCAGAAATGAGCATTACTGAAGATAGATATGCTTTTATAAATGGGGCAATACAAGAGACAGTAAGATTTCCAGTCACAAAAAAGAAAAGCATAACAGAAAAGATAGATTCTTTTCTTATTAACCGAGTGCTTGGGTTCCCAATTTTCCTAACAATTATGTGGCTAGTTTTTCAGTTCACATTTAAATTAGGAGAGATTCCAATGAGTTGGATTGAGTCTTTTTTTGACCTGTTATCAATTGGGGCATTAATAGTAATTCCAGAAGGCATAATGCAGTCTATAATAGTTGATGGCATAATTGCAGGGGTTGGCGGCGTTTTAGTCTTTTTACCAAATATATTGTTGTTATTTATGGCTTTGGCATTTCTAGAAGGAACAGGCTATATGGCAAGAGCAGCTTTTGTTGTTGATAAGCTAATGCATAAAGTTGGCCTTCATGGGAAATCTTTTATTCCAATGATGACAGGTTTTGGTTGTTCGATCCCTGCGATCATGGCTACACGTACCCTAAAAAATAAAGGCGATCGCTTAACAACTATGATGATTATTCCTTTTATGAGTTGTGGTGCAAAACTACCAGTTTATGTTCTTTTAATTAGTGCGTTTTTCACACCAGTTGTCGCAGGTAATGTGCTTTTTGGGATCTATCTTTTTGGAGTGGCCGTTGCAATGCTTTCAGCAAAAATACTCAAAAAAAGTTTATTTAAAGGTGAGTCAGAACCGTTTGTTATGGAGTTGCCACCATATAGGGTGCCAACGTTAAAATCTATTATAATTCAATCCAAAATAAAAGCAGCATTATATTTAAAAAAGGCTGGTACAGTAATTTTAGCAGCATCAGTATTTATTTGGGTTGCTAGCAATTTCCCAGTAAATAAGCAGCTTGAAGCAAGGTGCGAAGCTCAAATAAAAGCAATAAACACAGAGCAATCACTAACAAAAGAGCAAAAAGCGACGCTTGTCTATAGCCTGGAACTACAAACCCAATCAAAGCAACTGAAGTATTCTGTTATTGGTCGATTAGGAAGAGTCATAGAACCTGTAATTAGACCCCTTGGTTTTGATTGGAAAATAGGCATTGCTTTATCAACAGGGTTGGCTGCAAAAGAGGTTGTGGTTTCCACGCTTAGTACTATTTATTCTTTGGGTAACGTAAATGGGGAGTCTGTGGATCTGGCAAAAAAGCTCCAAAATGATCCATCTTTCACAAGGGCTACTGCGTTGTCGCTCATGGTGTTTGTTTTGCTTTATATGCCCTGTATTGCCGCTATTGGCGTATTTAAAAAAGAGACAGGCACTTGGAAGTGGCTAGGTTTCTATACATTATATTCTACAGCTACTGCCTGGATATTTTCTTTTATAGTTTATAGGTTGGCATTGATATTTGGTTTAGGTTGATTTTTAAGGGGCTGGTGCTAATGTGCCAACCCCTTAATTTAGCTAATTACTACTAATAAGCAAAAACTAATAATCCATTTTTACTAGTTACATAAAGAGCGCGACTCAGGTAATCAAGAGTGAAATTAGTGTTTGTATCTAAATAAACCACAGTTTGTAATTCACCAGTTAGCCTATTTACAATAGCAAGCCCGATTGGGTTGTGAAGGTCTAGCCAGCTTAACCATTGGTCATCTCTTGTGCCGTAGTGATCATAGTTTACAGATAGGGCTACATATTTTTTTGCTTCATTTGTTTGGTTGCTACGCTTTTCAATTTCAGCTAATCCATCCACATCAACGGTCGCTTCTGATCCAATTCCAATTTTTGATGCATTCTGTGCGAATTTATTAAACTCACTATAGTCGCTAAGCGGCGGCGCTTGATTGGAAACCTTCATAAAATCACCAACGTTATAAAGAGCACTATCAATAGCCTCGAGCCCTTGTAGAAAGCCACCCATTCCAGTCGCGCGTGCTGGCTCAAACCTATAATAACTGGCATTTTTACCTGCTGTTGTATAGTTGATAACCTCAGTTATTGTGTTAAAGCTAAAAACACTGCCTATCTTTTCAAATCCAATGATAGGGTCATTGTTTTTAAGTAGTGATTTAGAAACTGAAAAAGGAATTTTGCTGGTGCCAGTTTTTAGGTTGATAGAGTAGAGTTTTAAGTTTTCCGGGTTAAATGAGTAAAGTTTTTTCTTTTCAATAATAGTAAAAAGTCCTTTGCCATTACTTTTTATTGGTGACTCAAGTTTTGAGCTCATTGTAGCGCTATCAAGAAGATTTACTTCTTTGTCTGTAATATAAAGAAGCCCACCTGCAAAATTTTGAATATCGCTGATTTTCCCATCAACACCAAAATCTTTGCTCTTAACAGTCCCTGAATCTAGATCAACGATATTTATTTTATTAGAGCCATTAGAATCTTCTTGTGCAATAGCTAAGCCATTAGGCGTGAATGTATATTTAAAAATACCGCCTTTAATATTCATCAAAGGTTTTTGCCATAAGGATTTGCCGGTTTTGTAGTCTAAATAATAAATTTTCGCTGACTGCATCATCGCCCCAGTCCCTGTAGAAGGCAGCAAAAACATTCCTTTAGGTGTGTAAATAATATTATCAACAGGGTTCACAGGGTTAGCTGCTTCCTCCCAGATATTTGATCCATTTTGAACATCATAACCCATCATCATGCAGTTATAGATCATATAAACATTGTTCTTTTCGACTGGTGAAAGAACTAGTTTATTAAAATCCATTGGGTCAAGGTCACCCGCCTCGAAAGACATGGAGTTTCTGTGTGGAAGCTTACCTTGCCATAGTTTCGAGCCATCAGCTCTGCTAAGCTTAAAAACACCTTCTTTACCTGCAAAAATAACACCATCATCATAAGTGGCTATAGATTTACATAATAAATTTTTGCTATTATCTGCATTTGGGTCTTGCATCATACCGCCAAAAGGGTTGTTATTATTATCATTAAATAACCCATCATTAACCCAAAGAAGTTTCCCGGTTTTACAATTAACTAGACCAACAGTGCGTTTGTCACTACTGTTATATCCATAAATCAAAAGCTCCCCAGTTCTATCTAGATAATCAAAAGAAATAACACCATTTTCAAAACCATTATTAGAAGAGAAAACAACTTTACCAGTTAAAGAGTTAACAACAACGCCCCCATATACAGGCTCATCACTATTATCATCACCACCCCCAAATGGATTGCTACCAAACATGTCACCACCAAAAGGATTGTTATTATTTTGCTGTTTTTTTTCAACAGTTGTTAGTACATCAATAAAAGGTGAATCGGCAATCAAGTTCATGCTATCAAACTTCATTTTATTTAAACTAGTCTTCCAGCTATTTTCACCAGTTTGAGGGTTATATCCAATCAAAATATCAGAACTATCTGCAGTGTCTCGAACAACTAAAAGCCCAGTATCAGTTATCAGTGGGGCAGTACGATAGTTATATCTACAGACCCAAGATGGTGACCAATCCTTTTTTGTGGTTTCCGCATAACAATTGAAGCCAAGTAAAACAAATAGTAAAAATAACAATAATGATTTTCTCATATCTAAATTTCTCCTAAATAATTACTAATAACTCAAAAAAAAATCAAAAACAGAGATATTATTGATTTAATTATACAAAAAAACCGCTTAAAAAGGTATGCTTAATATTTATTGATAGAAATCACTAATCAAGGATAATAATTAACATTCTTAAGAAAAGAGTGGGTCATTGATGAGTTGTTGCGGACTATGGACGTAGTTTTGCCCCATTTTACCATCAACAGTCCCAAACACAAACTTTTCTTAAAGCTGCATAAAAATCTATATCAATGGATTAATGCATAAAGTTTTTTCCAATAGTTTTTAAAACAAATTGCAATCAAGCTAATAAATAATGGTATAAAAATATGATCACTCCAGTAACAGATTCTTGTAACAAAACCACTACCTTGCTTAGGGTAAAGAAAATATAATCCATATACTAAACTGCTAATTATTAATATATTAACAACCACAGAATAGAGCCTCTTCAGGAAAAAATTATTTTTTATGCTTAATAAAAAAAACATGCTAATAGATAATGCTCCTGAAAGTGAAAAAAACACTTGTAATAAAGTGGTATGCCAGTCAAGCCACATTTTCCCATCTTTTTTAATTAGAAGCTGAATAATCCATTCTTTTAAACCAAAGAAAAATATTGCTAAAAAAAATAAACCTAGGAGTAGATTTATGAAAAAAACTACTTTTTTCAATTTATTCACTTGTATCTTACAATTAGCTTGAAATTACGATGATACAATCTGACAAAGGCATGAAAATCTTGATTTAAATCCACCAAGTCAATACATCCTTCTGAGCCGGGAACATTTCCCCCATGAATAAAAAAATCACCTCTACCATACATTTTATTTTTACTGTCAGGAAGTAATGGCGTGGCTACTAATCCCCAGTTAAGCTTTTTAACTTTCCACTTAAAGGCATCCCATAGTCCAGTATTACTTTTATAATCTAATGTTTTGTCGAAATTAACAGTATAAATTCCTTCTGGCAAAGGGCCAAAATCTTTTTTATCTTGATCCTTAACTGTGCTTCCGGGCATGCCAGAGCATGCCTTCCATTTTCTTTTTACTTTACCATTTATAGCCTTTAAATATAGATAATCATAGTCAAATAATAAATAATCTTTATCATTACAGGTAATAGCTATTTTTTCCAAATTATCCACACTTGTGATGTTTGCTGTTGTTCTTAAATATCTTCGACCACTTTTTGTATGGACTACTTTAACATTTTCCAGAACGCCCTGTTCTCCTAACTGCAAAGCGGCCTCAAGATCATATTCATTATATTCATCAGTAATAAAATAAATATTTTTGCTTGATCTAAGTTGTTTTATAGCAAGTATTTTTATAATTTGATACGCCTTTCTTGTAATTAAGACCTATTATCAATGATATTAGTTTATATGTCTTTAATTATACCAATTGCATGTCTTGGTTAAAAACATAAAAATCAAAACTGCTCCCAAAAATCATCATCATCCCGGCTGATTTCCTTCATTCTTAATAAATCGCCTTTTTTCAGAGCTTCTTCAAACCTTTCATCATGCCTTGCCCACACTCTTTCTTTTGAAGCAATACAGTCTTTAATTTCTTCTTCTCGCAGTTTATTTGCTCTTCGTGCTGATTCTTCAGGAGTATGACCATAGGTATGCCAATAAGATTTTGTGCATACTAGCGCTGAAGGCGTATCATAAGTAGCATATTCTTTTTCTTCTATGCCCAGTATTTCTGAAGTTTCTCTTGAGTACTGGTTAGGGTTTAATACTTTGAATATCTTTCTATAAGATTCTATTGCTTGAAATAGGCTGCGTCTTAGCTTTGTTTTTTTAGTAATATTTATATTGGAAGAAGTTAAATCACGACATATATTCTTCATATCTATTTCCATAAGCACCGCATTATGGACTAATGGCAATACTAATTCTGTTGGTTGATGAAACGCTTCCAAAATAGTACGAAACCGCCTTTTATAATGCTTTTTTTGATTTTTACTATAGCTTTTTTCTTTGTTAATGTTCACATAATTAAAATCGAAATCAAATTTATTCTTATCTTCTTGCAGCTTATCTGATTTTTTAGTCTTTTTTTGAAGATTAGCTAAAGATTTTATTTTACCTGTCAGCGTTTTTGGCCCTCGGCTTCTTTCTGCTTTCTTTTTAAGGCTATTTCGTGCGTAAATTTCTAGTTTATCTACTGGTATTTGATTGCTTTTTGTCATTTTATTTCCTCCATTTCAGCACCTTAAAAGGCACCATATCTTCACCACCATCCCCACCACGTTTTTAGCTTCAAAATTGCTGTTTGGTGAAGGAGGTGAAGATAAATCCTCCCTTTTTTGTAAAAAAAATTAAAAGAAAATAAATAAAAAATATAAATATATAAAAGTTATAGGAAATATCTTCACCATCCTCATCACTTATCTTAAAAAATGATGCAAAAATTCTTGGTTTTGCTGATGGTTAAGAGGCAACGTGTGTTCTATAAATATTTTTTTTAAAAAAAACTATTATTGCTAAAGTTCAATAGATTGAACTGTTCTGGATATTTTTGAAAAAAACACTGAATAGCTATTATTATTGTTTTGAATATATTTTGAATTAGTATCAATACCTGATACGAACTTTACTCGTATCAGGTAATATTAAAAAACCTTGAATCTTTCATTTCCTGAAATTGTTCTTTATTAAACTCATGCCCCTCAATTTCGCCAAGCAAAACCTTTTGGTTGAATTCTAAAACACAATTAGTTTTAGTTACTCTGGCAAAGCAATCTTTTAACTTGCTAATAGTATTATTTGCTTCTTCAAGTGCTGCCTGTAGTTTTGGCAGCTCTGAAGCTACAATTTCAGATGACTTATTTACCAATAACTTCATTATGTTTTGATAATTTTGCAGTCCTGAAGTCAGCATTTGCATAGTAGCTGGTTTTTGAGATTTATTGGTTTTATTTGAGTTTAGTTCTCTATAAAACTGTCTATTTTGAATTTCCTGAAGCACAAAAAATTGTAATAGGCTTTCAATGTAAGGGTCATTAAGATCAAATGCCTTTTTTAAGTATTTATATCGCTGTTCATAGTAGCTTTGTTGATGTTTGGTAAAACTGCTGTCACTTGATAATGAATCTATGTTTATGGCAAAACCCAGATTCTTCAAAGATGTATTATTAGCGGCCGTTCTACGTTTTAAATTTTTTGCGGATTTAGCAATACCTGCGGGCGTATTTGGACCGCACCTTGGTACTGGATGGCTCTCTATGTATTTTTTAGTGTATTCTGTTATTTTTTCGTCTGGTATCTGGCGTTTTGTCATCATATCCTCCAATGTTATAACCAATTATTATTATGCACTTTTAGAATAATAAAATTAATTTCAAAGATTTGATTGGGTTTTGGCTTAGTCTTGGAATACTACCCATTTATATTTTTGAAATTATTATTCTGTGGTTGTTACTGTAAAATTTGAAGGCTTGTTATGTTCCCATCAGGCAATAACTAATTCCCTGGTTTTAATCAAATGCGTTAATGTCCCCCTGTTCACTTCAAATATCCTAGCAATAGCAGCAACAGGAACTTTTTTAGCTAGTAGCTCTGTAATCTGTTCTTCTTTGCCAGTAAGTTTGGTGTTCTGAGATAATCGGCCCTTAGGTCTACCCAGTTTTTTACCTTCCGCTTTATGCCTGGCTAAAGCTTCTTTTGTTCTTTGCGAGATCATATCCCTTTCAATTTGAGCAGACAAACCAAAGGCAAAGGCCAGGACTTGGGAATTAATGTTATTACCAAGTTCGTAGTTTTCTTTGGTGGTATAGACTTTAACATTTCTGTTCATGAGATTATGTAATATGCTCATAATTTCAAGCAGGCTTCGCCCCATCCGACTAAGTTCGGTCATTATGATTATGTCGTCCTGTTCTAACTTATTTATTAAATTACCAAGCTTACGATCTTCAATCTTTTTCTGGCTGGATATGGTTTCTTCTATCCATTTATCAATAACAAGTTTTTTTGTGTCTGCATACTTTAAAATCTCAAAACGTTGGTTTTCAGTGTTTTGCTTATCTGTACTAACTCTTATATATCCGTAGATCATTGTTTTACCTCCAATTATTTATATTGTTTAAGTGTCAGAGAAAACGGTCGTTTTTACTAAGCAATATCTGTATGGAAAAAGGCAGTTTTTCTTTAAGCAGATACTGACCAACTAAATTCATATAATACGTTTTCTTTGACACCGGCTATAAATTCTTTAATTACACGGAAAGAAATGAAGCATAATTACCATAAAAATGATTATGAATGGTAAGGCCATAATAAAGGCCAAGATATCTGCTTCATTTTTCTTTTGGTTGTTACTGTTTGCCAACCGTAAGAGTTAAGAATAATATCTCCATTAAGTTTGATCTTAACAATATCAGTCCTTGTATAACGGATAACTCTTTCATTATTAGAGTTATGATATTGCCAGGTATTCCAGCCAAGCTGTGTTGGCTTTGAATAATTTTCCACCCCTTCAAAAATCTGGGCTTTTGTCATATATTAACTTTGGGTCATTGGTTTCCTCCTGTTTTGCTTTGCCGAGCGAGATTTTAGGGCTAATGGCCCCTCTATTTATTAATAGAATTAATACCTCCTTTCAAGATTGATGTGTTATAACAGCGCGCCTCTTAATGTCAATGGCATATATGCAAACAATAACTCATATTTAAAGCTATTATGTTATGCCATTGTAATAACAATGTCGTAATGATACTATTATTGGTATGCAAACAGATGACTATATAAGGTTTAGGCTACCCAAAGAATTAAAAGAAGCTTTTTATGATACTTGTAAAAAAGACTATAAAAGTGTGTCAGAGGTCTTGAGAGACTTTGTAATTAAGTATGTTAAAAAAGCAAATAAATAAATGGGTAGTTTCTTTGAGATCACAAATTGTGATCTCAAAATATAAAAGAGCGATAACTTCAAGATGAATACATTACCAATAGAATCAATCGAAACAAGAATTTACGTTTTCAGAAACCAGAAAGTAATGCTGGATATGGACCTTGCTTATTTATATGGGGTTGAAGTAAGAACATTAAATCAAACTGTTAAACGTAATTCTCAAAGATTCCCAGACGACTTTATGTTTCAGCTAACAACTTCAGAATATGAGCTTTTGAAATCACAAAATGTGATCTCAAAAGGAAAAGGTGGTAGAAGATACATGCCTTATGCTTTTACCCAAGATGGTATTGCTATGTTATCCAGTGTCTTAAAAAGCGAAAAAGCTATTCAAGTAAACATACAAATTATTCGTACTTTTAATCGCTTAAGAAGAATTATTTCTGAGAATAAAGATTTACGAAAAAAAATTGCTGAGATTGAAAACAGATATTCAGCAAAATTTTCTAATGTAGACAAGAACATAAAGGTTATTTTTGAAGCACTAAACAAAATATTAACCCCGCCTACAAAATCGAAAAAGTTTGGCTTTTTAGCTTCTGAAAAAGATAATAAATAATTCCACCGTGATATTTTGATGTGCCTTAGTGTTACATATATGTAATATCAATTGCATATGAAAAAAAAGGGGGGGGCATTTACGCGATTGAGAAATCTGATTTATCAATCATAGTCAGGTCGTAAACACACCACATAGAGCAAATTATAGATACTGTCAATAAAATTGTCTCCGAGGACAACCAAAAAAGCCAAAAGAAGTAAAGGCACAAGGCCTTGATTACTTTTGGCTTTTTCGGTGTTAAAAAGGGTCTCCGTTTTCCTCAAAAACGAAGTGTTTTTCAAAGAGCCCATCTAGCGAGGGTTGAACAGATTTAAAGGCTGTAACAGGATAGCTATAAACAGAAGCCTCAAAATCCATTAACGTTGCACAAATCAAAGATAACGCACTATTTGGTGTTGGAAATGCATTTCTGATTTTTGTTGTGCGTTTGATTTTTTTGTTTAAACGTTTGATCCAATTGGTGGTATAAATCATACGATGAATCTGATGAGGAAAACGTAAATATGCAAAATAATGAGATGAATCTACTTCATTAAACTTGTTTTGAATCGTGGGGTATATTCGCTTCCATTTTTGAATAAAAGCGGTTAATCGATGTTTGCCTTCTTCTTCTGTGTAGGTCGGATTTTCCAGTTCGAAAACGTGATGAAAGTCATCCGTTAATATCGCTTTGTCTTTGCTTCTTGCTCGTAATAAAACAGACCGTATTTTATGAACTAAACAAGTTTGCATTTTAGCTTTCGGAAAGCGATTCTTTACGACTTCTTTTAAGCCACAAAGTCCATCCGCAATAATCATCAAAACGTCATTCAAACCTCTCTTTTGCAAGTCTTCTAATGCCATATCCCAGCCACTCGCACTTTCTGTAGGAATATTGTAAACACCCAACACTTCTCGTTTTAAATCGCGCCTCAATCCCAGCACAACATAAAAAGCTTCTTTAGTGACGTTATCTCGTCGTATCGGTAAATATAAGGCATCTATGTAGATGAAATAATAATGTGATTCTAACGGTCTTTTTAACCACGCATCTCGCTGCTCCTTAAATTCGTTTGTGATATTGGATACGGATGTCTTGGATATTCGCTTCCCATATATATTTTCAAATATATCCCCGATGTCTTGTGTCGTTAATCCTTTGACATACATTTGAAATGCAAGATCTTGCATTTGGGTTTCTTCTTCTTTGATTGCTTCTAAAAATACCGGCTTGAACAAACCTAATCTGTCTCGCGGTATATTTAACCTGAAATACTTGTTTACGCTTCTCGCTATCCGTGGATAATAGCCATTTCCTTTATTTCCTATCTCGTAACTCTTATTTAAATGCTCTTGTCTTTCGCATTTCAAGATTGTCTCAAATACTGTTTTTACCACATTCTCTATGGCATTATTCTCATCGTAATACAAAATATCCTCTATACTTTTTTCTAATACTTCTTTACACTTTTTCATTGGGCAAACCTCCTTAAATATTCGCTATATTTAATTTATTATGGTTTGCCCCCAGACACAATTATTTATACACTACCGGAATTTTTAGGGCATAAGAACATTGATAGCACTATGGTCTATTTACACCTTGATATTGGGGTTTTGAAGCGGGAGTATGAACGGGTTTTGAGGTGATTGTTTTATTTATCTGTTTGTTTAGCTTGCAAATAGCTTCACCAGCCAGGAAGGGGGCTGACTGGTGAGTGGCAAATTGTTATGGGTTGTTTGGAAGAGTATATATTTACTTGTCTTGAGGATTAACATTAGATATTTTTATTTTTGCTTGTCTTAACTGGGGGCATTACAACTATCGCTAATTATTCGAAAAATAAGGGCGGCTGATTTTGATTGGGTGGTTGCAGTGGGAGTATGCGATGGCTATTTTTTTATAACAGGCAAAGCCTGTTATAAATTATTTTTTAGAAAATGATTTTTCAATTAAACTAAATTCTTTTTTAGATAAGGTTTTTAATATTTTAAAATTTAAAGTTCCTGATAACTTATACTCATTTATAAAGTTTTTCACCTCTGCAGCTGTTTTCTTAGGATAAATAACATCAATTTCTCTATATACATTATCTAATTTTTCTGTGTTTTTTTGGTCTATTCTTATTAATGCTAGGCCTATTAGAGCGGTTTTTTGGTAATAACCTTTTTTTATACCATAATCAAAATAAACATCCGAAAAATGTGAAGCTGCTAGAGAATGGTTTTTTTTATCAAACCTTTCAACTGCAGTTTTGAATTTATTAATTTTATTATATTTTATATACATTATATGTATAAATATTGTTAATACAATTAAAAAGCCAATAATAAATAATATCTTAACTAGTAATTTTTTTTTATTTTTCACTACAAATCTCCTTTTTGGTTTGAATATGGTTTATTATCTCTATTTTCTTTTTCAGGAAGATTTGACTTTTCTTTTGATAAAGACACCCCGCCACCAACACCACCATATGCTTTTATACCTGTTGAATCTCCAGACTGAAAACCAGCACCAATACCCAATATGCCAGCTTCAGCATTAACTTTATATGCATCACCCAAGATGGAAACACCAGCATCTCCTTCTATACCTACTGTTATTCCAACAACTTTTGCACTAGGATCTTTCCAGTTAGATATTTCAGCACCTACACCACCTTTAACAAGAAAGAAACTAGCATTAGCTTCCGATCCCATTTCATTTGTACCCCTATCTTCGGAAAGTCCTATCTGATACGCATGCCCATTAACATAAGCCCCTAAATTACCATTATCGATATCGGCTTTCACTTCAATACTGCCTTTTAATACAGATGTATTTTCATCTTCATACAAAGCATCACTCAACTCCAAAGTCATACTATCAGCATCCCATTCACCAGGTAGTTTAGAAATAGCAGCATCCAAATCAACCTTTTTATCTTTCCCAGGAAATAAAATAGTTCTATCTTTATTACCATATTTAATAATTATATCAGCCTCAGCCTGCTCAATCCCCTTAACAACCTCAGTACCAGCAGCTACAGTCTCATCCCCAGCATTCCTAACAACCCAATCTTTCTGTGTTTC
>Ga0233447_1000851_pt1 | contig 29964 bp, 24 predicted proteins | sample SI_124_October20_3_FD_183014 | JGI IMG/M metagenome (GOLD analysis project Ga0233447, IMG submission 183014) | Seawater microbial communities from Saanich Inlet, British Columbia, Canada - SI_124_October2016_135_MG | ecosystem: Environmental > Aquatic > Marine > Inlet | place: Canada: British...
TGATAATACGCCCAGCTCTGCTGGTTTGCATAAAATAAGTTATCGCGGCTGTAAGTCCGATAACGGCAAAGATTTTATGTAAAAGTTTATACAGTGTTCCTTTGAATGTGTTTGCCCTATAATTAAATATTATGTCTGCTCCCGATCCTAGTTTTTGTGGTTTTTGTTTTTGCAAATCAAAACCTTACAAAACTAAGTTCGGGATTGCCTTCGCCAATCCGCTAAGGTAAATAGAACGCACAAAGGACACGCTTTAGAAAGTGCTAATCTGAATAACTGTACTAAAAAATAATTTCATGCAATTCTCAGAGACTTAAGAATTCGTAGTTCTCGTGGTATGGTTTTTCCTATAATTCGACACAATATTAATTTGCCGCACAGCCTCGATTTCTGATCGGGAGCTCACGCACATTGCCATCGCGCATCAGCCGCACATCTAAAAATACAAAATCCCTCCCTAAAAAAGTTTTTAGCTTTTGTAGTTCGATTCATGTTTTGTGCTTTTAATGCGCAACAGTACAACAATTTTTAAGATGTATGTTAGTTAACATAATTGTTGTATAGACAAAAACTGTTGCACACTTGCCTAAACGGTGTTACTATAAAACGGTATGATAAATTTTTGTTCTTGTTAGATATTCTTACTAGAATAATATTTAAAAAACCAATCAGGTACAATACCTTGATCAATTTTATCCCATTTTTTATGTCTGTCTTTATCTAACTTGAAATGTGCAAACATTGATTGTTTACCAACTCCATTTTCTGAATTATCAAAGTAAAATGCTTGATAAGAATATTGAGATGCTTCATGAAGCAAATCCATTGATCTATAATATCTATTTACAATCTTATCTTCCGGGACAGGATGCCCTCCTTGTTCTACCCTAACCTTAATCCGGTATTTATTGATTTCAGGCGATTTAGTTGAAACAAAATATAAATAAACTTTGTAACCAGCTTCAACTGCTTCTTTCATTATATCTACCTTGCTTTCATGTGAAAAAACTGTCTCAAACGAGAATTTCTTTTTTTCTTGCAACAATTTCTTTCTTAGGACATGTGCCATGATTTGAGCAATGTATTCATCAGCCGCAGGTTTGGTAAGATAAATGATATTCCGTGTAATTCTAAACGATGATATAAACTGTTCTTCTGAAAATTTTTCTCCAATTAATCCAGAATCCAACGATATCGCTACGAACTCGTCTTGAGAAATAACTATTTTATATTTTTTAAAAGAAATATTCCCTTTCTGAAGATCCCTTGCAATAAGGTCTGCATTTACATAAATACCAAAATCGACTGGGATACCATTTACTTTATGGGATCGAACAGAATTGATTATTGTGCTTTTACCAGAACCATTTGGCCCGGCAAACACTCTCATTCTTAAAACTTCTTTAGTCAAGGATTAGTTCTTGGTTGCCGTTGGCAGTTTCTAACTCTTCTATTTGCTCAATTGTACCATCCTGATATTCTTTAACAATCCAACCATCACGGGCTACAATTATGTAACCTATTGTTTCCATTGCTTTTTCTGATGCTTCCTGGATAGCTTTTTTAGATTTACGTACTAACGTACGTTTCGTTAAATAGGCAGTATTTTTTTTAGCATTACTCATATGTGTAAAGATACGGAATTTATCACAATAGTGTTTTCTTATTTTCCTAAATTCAATTGACAAATTTCTTGAAAGTATATTTGTCCTCATGCCGAACGGGCATTTACTTTTCTCCTTGATGAGAAAAGTAAACATTCCGAATATATTCGGAACAAATCAAGAAGACGAAAATGTACGGTGTACATTTGAGCGCTTCCCCGCGCTCTTGGTATTTTTAACGGCTTTCGTATTACGGCTACTACAGCCTAAATACCAATTCACCCCTACCCTTGCCCGCATTTTCTTCATGCTTGCGCTCTGGGAGCTTTGAACCGGTTGGTTATTCGTATTGTGGCAGATTCGCTTAAAATCATAGTCAAATCATCTTTAAATATTTCAATTGGAATATTGCTAAAAGTCTTAGCAAATAAGTGGCATCTTTTATATTTATTATTGCTACCACAAAAACAAGGTGAATTTCTAGGATATTTTATTTTTTTAGTAATTAATTCCAACTTGTTAATTACTTCATTATCAGAGTCAAGCTGCCACCATTCTTTGTAATCATTAACTAGCCCATTTTTTCCATGGGAGTGTTCTTTTCCGATGTAAAAACCATTTTCTAACTTGTGAACTTGGTCAAACAAATAAGGTAATACAACTATATCCAACCACCGTTTTAAAGTAATGTTATGATTGAGTTTACGATATATTTTAGTATTTGGACCTACGCAACAGCTCCCATCATGGTTTACATGCCAATCTTCTTCTTTGGGGATTGCATTTCCAGTCTCAGAAATAGATGGTAGAGTTTTTGGATAATTAAAGGGAATATAAATCTTTACACTAAAAGTTTTCCACAAAACTCTCTCTGAGTCAATGATTTTAATTTCTCCTTCCGATTCCCATCCTCCTTTTACAGATTCTAAATCACCTAACTTTTCGTAGGAAGACTTTACATTTTCCCATTCATTTCTTATATACTCTAACATTAAAATCTCATTTACGCCACATATCAGACTTTGCTGCTACAGTGGATAGACTTGAATAGTCCTTTTTATCCTCTACAGTATGACATGGAAAACGGTTTCCAAAATTATTTTTCCATTCTCTGCAAGCTTCCTTTGAATTAGGTTGTTGAATAGCAATTTTTGCACTATCAATAAATTCTTTTAGTGCATTTTTAAAATAGCGTTTCTTTTCCGGAGAATAATCTTTAAATAAATCTTCACCAACTGGAGCAGTTGGTCGTGGACATTTAAATCCATTTCCAATTAGCCAATTATAAGAATTGTTTAGGGTTTCATACAATGAAATATCATCTCTGGAATTTTCGACATAATTTATTCCTGCCAAAATTGTCATAACTACACCTGGAGGCATATCCCCTTTTTTATAATCTCCCCAAGCTTTCATGAATCTCACAATTCTACGCAACTGATGGTCTTTCTTTCTTCTGTCATCACGCCACTTTTCATATTCATTTCTGAAAGAACTGCGTTCTAAAATAAATTTTGCTTCAAAACCTGATTGAATTAAATCTTCAAACCATAGAATAAATTCAACTGGATTACTAGTATGCCACCAATCCTTTTTATGTGCTAAATCTGGAGAATACACGTCTTGTGCATAGTAAATGGGAATATCGACATGATAATTAAAATCTCCATTCTTACCTTTATATCTTACTCTAACACAAGTATCTTTTTCGATAATTTCTTCAATTTCATTAACCCCTTTCCCTCTTGAAATAGAATTTACTATAAACTGATGAAAAACAGCAGGCTCTGGTCTTTCCCTTCTCCCACGCGAACCAATAAAATAAACACCATCATCAATATCATACTCATCATCGTTTCTTGATGGGGTAATTATGGTATCCATTACATATGAACCTTGACTTTGAAATTCAATCTTTTCAAATATCTCATGAATACTTTTAACAAATCCAAAACCATTATGAACTCTATCTCTAAGATTGTTTCTCTTAGTTCTTAAATTAGACCTTTTAGTCTCATCAAGCCTAATAACCTTATTAAATTCTTTAAAAACGTCGTTACTATTTGCCATAAATTAAAATTCGTGTGTTTGACTGTTACTTATCCATTTCATATCAGTGAAAGTTCCTTTTGTTTGATATGGAAGTCTTTCAGTAAAATATTTACCTGATAGATACTTATTATCTTTTTTTCTAATAAATTTAATAATTTCCGTACCATAATGTGGTGCCAATTCTGAATTACCTTTGTTTTCATAGGAATATATTAACTGATACTGCTTTCCATCTAATTTTTTCACAGAAATAGCAATACTTTCAGATTCTGATGATTTAGACCCATCATCTTTGATTGTAAAAGTCCAAATTTTTATTCGGCTTCCAGTTTGATGAATTACCTTCTTCTGTTTTAATTTACCTTTTTGAATTATACCATTCGAATCTGCAAATTCATATTCAATACTTCCTTTATAAGTGCCTGAGAAATCATCTACCCAAAATAAATGTTTAAAGACTTTCATTTTCCACAACCATTTATCAATAATAAAAAGTAGAGAACTTATAAGAGCAATAATTGAAACTGATAATTTCCAATAATCTTTTGCCAAAAAAATCAATATACCAAGCGAAACCAATAACGAGATTAGCAACTTTTCCTTGTAATATTTGAAATATCCATTATCCATATTTATCCTTTTGGTGGAAAGGGGTCATTCCCATAACTATTTCGCTCCCTTATTTTACCATTCTTTCCATGAATGAACATCTCAGAATTTTGATTCTTTGCAATTTCCTTTGCAGAATTAATTGCCTCATTTTGTGTTTCTGTAACTTTTGTTGCTCTGCCATTGCCGGCTCCTTTTACAGCCCATCCATCTGGATGCTTGACTACGTGTTGATTTTTACCCATTTTCTTATCTTGTTTTATTATTAATATGGAATTGCTGTTACAACAATTCCTTGTACTTTAAAATCACTTGTTAGTATAATTGGTTGATGCATTTTGTCTGATGATTTCGGTTTTAGAATAATCATATCTCCTTTATGTTGAAATTCTTTTATTGTTGCTTCATCATCAACCAACGCAACAACTATATCACCATTATTAGCTGTTGATTGTTGCTTAAATAATACTAAATCACCATCATTTATATTTATGCGTGCTTCATTCATTGAAGTCCCCTTTGCTTTTAATAAAAAATATTTATTTGCTGGCTTAGCGATTTGAACTGATACAGGTATATATGCTTCAATATTTTCTTCTGCCAAAATTGGTAGCCCGCAAGCAACCATACCTAACAATGGAATATTAACTGTCTCAGCATGATTTTCTCGGTTTGTAATACGTTCTTTTACTAATAGACGTAAATTCCCAGTATCACTTTTCTCAACAAACCCTTTAGAAATCAAGCTTTCCAAAATGATTGCAGCAGAACGGGGAGATTTATATCCGAGCTCCTTCATTAAACTTCGAACACTTGGGAAATGTCCTTTTTGTAAAAGATAATTGCGAATAAGTCTTATTGCTTCAAGCTCTTTATTGTTTAAATAATGCATACACAAAGATACACCAAATAATACAGCTTGATATTATCTTAAGGAGTTATTTATCAACTAAATATAAACACTTATCAACCACAAGTTACTATCAGTTCAATATAATTAATACACCTTGTATAACCTCACACCCATTTGCTCCGTTTCTCTCCGCATAAAAGTGTTCCGTACGGGAAGTCTTGTATTCCAAAACTTTTTGCCCACGCACCTTTAAATCGTATTTCAAAAGATGTTTTATTATGATTAGATGAATTAATTTTCAATACCCAAAGCAATAACTACATTACAGGACAAATGTAATTAATTGTTTATTTGGCAATACTTGGCATATTACGTCTAACTTTACTAGTTTGCATAAAATCAGTTATCAAGGCTTTAGTCTGATAACCGCAAAGATTTTATGTAAAACTTAATCCGGATTTCTTTACAAAATATTTTCACTATAATTAAATATTATGTCTGCTCCCGAATCAAGTTTTGTGGTATTTGTTTTTGCAAATCAAAAACTTGCAAAACTAAGATCGGGATTGCCTTCGCTAATCCGCTCAGGTAAATACAACGCACAAATCCAGCGCTTTTTAAAAGTGCTAATCTGCATAACTGTTCTCAAATTTATTTTTACGGGATTCTCAGTGGCATTAAATTATTAATTTAGTAGAAATAATTTTGCTGGGAAAATTATTGCCGGATTTTTTTAATTTTGGTACAAATGCAACAAAGAAGTAATAAATATTCAAAATTGACATTATTTAAACCTTCGTTTGAAAAGGAGATAGATTTGCCTTTTATTGAAGCTAATATTTCAGCAGGTTTTCCGTCGCCGGCGGAAGATTATCTGGAAGCCAGGATCGATTTAAACAAAGAACTCATAATCAATAAAAGTGCTACATTTTATGCCCGTGTAAAAGGAGAATCAATGAATTTAGCCGGAATTTCTGATGGGGATTTATTAATAATTGATAAGTCGAAAACACCTGTTAGCGGTTCGATTGTTGTCTGTTTAATTGATGGTGAATTTACATTAAAACGGCTTGAAAAACAGGGAAATATTTTCTATTTGATGCCTGAAAATCCTGATTATAAGCCCATTAAAATAAAACCGGAAAATGACGTCACAATTTGGGGGGTGGTTACGTACACTATAAAAAAACACATTTAAGTATTTCATTTATAGATATTTACCTATGTTTGCCTTAGTCGATTGCAATAATTTTTACGTCTCCTGTGAACGGGTTTTTAATCCAAAACTAAAAGGAAAACCAGTTATTGTTTTATCCAATAACGACGGATGTATTATTGCCCGTTCGGAAGAAGCAAAATTGTTGGGTTTAAAAATGGCCGAGCCGGTTTTTAAAAAGCTTAGTTTTTTGAAAAAAAACGGTGTCCGGGTATTTTCGTCGAATTACACATTGTACGGCGACATGTCGCAAAGGGTAACAGAAACACTCTCCCATTTTTTCCCTCAGGTTGAGATTTACAGCATTGACGAAGCTTTTCTAAATCTTTCCGACATGAATGTTGATTTGGAAGAACTTTCAAAGAACATACTTACAACAGTTAAACAAAATACAGGAATCCCGGTTTCAATTGGAATCGGCCCGACAAAAACATTGGCAAAAATAGCCAACAAAGCAGCTAAATTAACTGGGGGAATTTTCATTATTAAAAACGATCGTCAACGCGACACAATTATTAGAAATACTCCAATTGAAAAGGTCTGGGGAATTGGCAGACAGTATTCAAAGCTTTTAATTCGAAATGGAGTTAAAACTGCCTTCGATTTCGCTGAACTCGACAATAACTGGCTAAAAACCAAAATGAAAGTAATTGGTGTTCGAATAAAAAAAGAACTACTTGGTGAACCTTGTATTCCACTTGAGTTAATTATTCCTGCCAAAAAAGCGATTGCAACAACACGGGCTTTTGGAAAAAAAACTTCAGAATTAAAATACATTGAAGAGGCAGTTTCGACTTATGCCGTGCGATGTGCAGAAAAATTGCGCAAGCAAAAAACAGTCGCAAATCTATTAACGATATTTATTCATACCGATCCTTTTAACCGAAACGAACCACAAATAAATAAAAGCAAAACCATTACTTTACCGGTTGCTACAAACGATAGTACAGAACTTGTAAAATATGCTCTGGTTTGTTTAAACAACCTTTTTGAAACAAAATATAAATACAAAAAAGCCGGGGTAATTGTTGATGGTTTGCAAAGCGAAACTTCATTTCAAGGAAATATATTTGATAAAAAAGACAGAAAACAACAAAAATTATTACTGCAAACTATCGATAAAATGAATGCTGAATTTGGCAGGGACAAAGTAAAACTGGCTATTCAGGGCAGCGGAAAAGAGTGGAAATTAAAGCAGGAAAAATTGTCGAAACGATATACTACAAATTGGGAAGATATAATTGAAGTAAAGGCTTAAAGCATATCTTTTTTAACGTCATGCTGAATTTGTTTCAGCATCTCTGTCATTATCTCATTATGCCTAATTAAATTAGGTGAACTCTACTAATGACAGATTCTCACATTTCATTAATAATGAACAATATAGCGTCATACATTATTGTCATTTCGACGAAGAATAGCCAGTTCCGGATTGTCGAAAGGAGAAATCCCTCACAAAATGAACAGATTTCTCATTCGTTCCTCATTCGAAATGACAATCCAATACTTACTGTCATTACCTCATTATGCCCATTCAAAAAAATAGGTGAACTCTCGGAATGACGAACTAACAAATAAATTCCAAATCTTAATCCCCAACATTCAAATTAAAAATATTAGAAAATTGAATTTTATTTGATTGGATTTTATTTGTATTTTGGTGATTGTATTCTGGAATTTTAGGATTTAAATTATGTGTTTCTATTATGCAGTTGTAAAAACCAGCACCAAAGAATTAGTTAAAAACGGAATCATCAAAGAAGAACAACTCAGTTTGTTCTCCGACCAACAATTTGTAAAAGGGTTTGATTTTCCGTTGATGCCGGTAATAAGCAGCGATAAACCGGAAGACATTCAAATGTTTCGCTGGGGATTTGTCCCCCCACATATTCGCTCCGACAAAAAAGCCAAAGAATTCCTGAATCGTTACAATACTTTAAATGCCAGGTCGGAAACAATTTTCGAAAGCCGGCTGTTTAACGAAGTTATTCACAAACAACGGTGTTTGGTTTTATGCAGCGGTTTTTTTGAGTGGCGGCATAAAAACCCAGGTAAAAAAAACTCGGAAAAGTACCCGTTTTATGTTTCGCTTAAAGACGATGGAATGTTTGTTTTTGGAGGGCTTTGGGAAAAATTTACTGACCAAAGTACTGGTGAAATTATTCATACTTATGCGATTGTAACCACACCGGCCAACGAATTAATGGAAATTGTACATAATAATAAAAAACGGATGCCTTTAATAATTGAACCGGAAAAAGCTTTAAATTGGTTAGGTACCGATCTTTCGGAAAATGAAATTAAATCGTACTTTAAACCCTTTGATAGCAGTAAATTAAAGGCTACTCCCATAAAAAAAATTAATCCACGTTTACAGTACAAAAACGACCCGGGAATTACAGTTTATTACCATTACGAAGAATTGGGTAGTTTACTAAACAATTATCCGGAATACTTTGAACAAAGTGTAGATTTTAGGAAAGGCAACTCCCCCACCCTTTTTTAGTGTTGCTTAAAATCTTCATTATAAAGCCTTTAAATGATTAACAATTTTAATTGATTTTAAAAATATGTTTATTCACCGGGCAAACTAAAAACCGGGCGATTAACAAAAAAAATCAGTTCAAATCATCCAAGCTCCTGTATTTCAAACGTTTCATCCATTTTGTTTCAATACTAATAAATCCATATTCATCAACCACTTTCCCAGTAATAAAATAACAGCCCGGACCGGAAAACGGGTTTTTATTTTTGAAATTTGGGAAATGAACTGTATCGATCCACCGCCCCTCTAAATCGAGCCAGGTACCGAAATACATTATTTGTCCTTTGCTGGTACGAGTAGGTTTCCGATGTACGAGGTAGCCAACAATTTCAACATTTTTACCTACCAAACCGGGCAGTTGCGAAGCATTTAGTTTTGAAGGAACTGCCGATTCTAACAACTGGAACGGCGACCGGGTTGGAAACCCAAGTAATTCCATTTCATCAAAGGAATCTTCCAATTCATGTTTCCACAACTCAGGTAATTTAAATTCTCGTGTTTTTGTATTGAAAAGTGTCTTTTCGGGAGCCGATTTTTTTGAATGGCCTAATAAATAATGAGCGTCCCAAAGTAATTCCTTTTTACTTTTCCCTGTAAACCGGAATGCACCGGCACGGATAAGGATAATTAATTGATCGAGTGAAATCTTTACCCGCTTAATAAATTCAGTCAGTCCTGTAAATTTACTATTGTATTTTCGATCAGTTAAAATATTTTCAGCGACATCGTGTTCCAATTCGCGCAAAATATAAAAACCTATAAAAATAGTTTCGCCACGAATGGAATTCAGCCACTCGCTTTTATTTACACACGGCACCTCTATTTTTGCACCGTGCATTTTCGCTTCATGAAAATAAAGTTCAGAAGAGTAAAAACCACCTCCATTATTTAATGTAGCAACCATGTATTCTCTTGGATAGTAAGCCTTTAAATATAATGCCTGAAAACTTTCAACTGCATAACTTGCCGAGTGCCCTTTGGAAAAAGCATAGTTTGCAAAACTTTCAATCTGGTTCCAGATGTCAGAAATTGTATTTTCGGCATATTTTTTTCCCCGACAATTGTTGAAAAATTTCTCTTTTATTTTCCAGAAATCGTTCCGTTCCCTGAATTTCCACGACATTCCGCGGCGTAAAACATCGGCTTCGCTTAACGAAAGCCCGGCAAAATAGTGCGCCACTTTTAGTACATCTTCCTGATAAACCATCACCCCGTAAGTTTCTTCCAGGATTTCGTACAATTCAGGCAATTCTTTGCGCGCTTTTTCGCGTCTTTTTTCATCCTGAAAACGAACGATATATTCGCGCATCATCCCACTTTTGGCAACTCCCGGCCTGATAATCGAACTTGCAGCGACAAGCCGTTTGTAATCTTCGGCTTTTAACTTGGTCAGTAACATTCGCATAGCCGGCGATTCCACATAAAAACAAGCAATTGCCTTTCCGGTTTTTAGCAGGTTTTTCACTCGCGGATCATCTTTAAAACTTTTAATATTATTGATATCGATTTTTTTATTCCTGTTTTTCCTGACTATTTCCAGGGTATCCTTTATTTTACCCAAACCCCGCTGGCTGAGAATGTCGAATTTGTACAATCCAATGTCGGCGGAAACCTGCATGTCGAAATGAGTAGTTGGAAATCCTTTGGGCAAAATGTGTGTTGCGGAATAATAATTAATTGGTTTTTCTGAAATTATAATTCCACTCGAATGGATACTCAGGTGGCTTGGCATTCCCGAAATTAATTTACTGTACCTGACCACCCATTTTCCATATTGATCGTTTTCATGCGGAACCGGATTTTTTTGTAAACGGGTAATTTCATCGGCCGGCAAACCAAAAACTTTTCCAATTTCCCGGAATGCAGATTTATGTTCGAACGTAATATACGTGCCTAATAATGCTGCATTTTTCCAACCATATTTACTAAAAATAAAATTAGTGATATCGTCGCGGTCGGTCCACGAAAAATCAATATCAAAATCAGGTGGGTTTGCACGAAAAGGATTAATAAAACGTTCGAAATAAAGATCCAGTTCAATAGGATCGACATTAGTAATTTGCAAAAGATAGGCGACCATACTATTGGCACCACTACCCCGCCCCACATAAGGATAATCCTTACTACGGGCGTATTTTACAATATCCCAGTTAATTAAAAAATATGAACTAAAACCCAGTTCGTCAATCATTTTAAGTTCTTTTTCCATTCGTTCGACTACATTTTTTCCGGGTTTCCCAAACCGGTATTTCAACCCTTTTTTGCATTCGGTTCGTAATAATTTATAGTCGTCTTGATGAGATTGGGTAAAAAATTGTTTGTTTTTATTTGTTCCGAATTCAAATTCAATGGAACAGTTGGATAAAATATTTTTTGTATTCTGAATGATCTCCGGGTAATTTTTAAATGCCCCTGCTAATTCAGTTTTAGAAACTACCATTTCATCGGGCGAAGCTTGTTCGGACAAAGGCAGCCGGCTTAGCAAAATGTTATTTTCGATAGCACGCAACAAGCGGTGAACATTATAATCGCGTTTATTTCGAAAAGAAACCGGCTGAAGGACGACCAGCTTTTCTAACCTGAAACGCCACTCCGAAAAAGGTAATTTTATCAACTCAGCAGCTTTAATCCCCACGAATTCATTTTCTTTTAAATCGCTGTATTTCTTCGACTTAAAAGGATAAATAATAAATGTATTTTTTAATCCGGGAGCTAAATCATCGAATTTTAATTTCTCTTGCAGATGCTTTGTTAAATGTTCGTTTAAGGCTTTAAAACCTTCATTATTTCTGGCCAACCCAATGTATTTCTGGATAATTCCATTTCTGAAATCAACTCCTAAAACAGGTTTTACATTAAATTTTTCAGCCAGTCGCACAAAATCAATACTCGCCGAAGTATTATTGATATCGGTAAATGCACAGCTTGAAAATCCTTTTGCCGACAATTCTTCGAGCAACTTTTCAGGCGAAATTGCCCCGTATTTCAAACTAAACCAGGAATGACAATTGATGAGCATAGGATAATGTTTATTAAGTGAATGAGAAATTAAGTAAATTGTGTTGTTACCCCCTGTTTCGGTCTTGCCTGATAAATCAGGTCTGCGACCTTCACTGTCCCCCTCAATTGAGGGGGACAGTTGAAGCCGATAACTTCGAAGAAGCAACGGTGAAAACAGGGGGTAAAAAAAACTATTGCCAAAATAAACACTGCTGAGACTAAATAATTTTCCATATTATGAAACTAAAAACTGTGCAACTAACAACTGCGACTGTAATTTGCGACTAAAAACTGCGACAACGACTGTAAAATATTCACCGGGTGAACAAAAAGTCATCCGGTGAAACGAGACTGAAAACTGCAACTGCGACTGTAAACTGCGACTGAACACTGCAACTACAAACTCTCTTCAACTCCTCCGGTGTGCCGGAATTATCGGTGGCTGGCCGTTAAATGGGTTGTGCATGCTCCCGATACTTTTTACTCCCATTGTAACAGCACGTTTTACTGCCTGTTTTCCATAGCGGTTTCTAATTAAATCCATCGACTGGTAAAGTTTTATCAATTTCTCTGAATCTTCGAAAAGCCTGATTTGATAACTTCCCCCGATTAAATGACTAAAACGGACACCAATTAACCGGATTAAAATCCGACGCTGATAAAGCAGGTTAAACAAATCGAGGGTAGTACTAATTAAAGTGTGATCGAGCGAAGTGTAGGGAATTTTTCTCTGTTTACTGTAAGTTTGAAAATCGGAATACCTGATTTTTACAGAAACATTTGCTGTTAATTTATTTCCGATTCGTAATTGGTAAGCCAGGTTTTCGGCCATCGAAGTGAGGATGCTTTTCATTTTATAAACATCGGTTGAATCGCGTTCAAAGGTCCGTTCCATGGAAATTGATTTTCGTTCATGCCAGGCAATTACAGGTGAATTATCGACTCCCTGCGCTTTTTTCCATAACGAAATCCCATTTTTCCCCATTACACTTTCCATCAGTTCCATGGGCATTTCCTGAACAGTTTTTACTTTTTCGACTCCCATGCTCCGCAGTAAATGGTAAGTTTTATTGCCAACCATCGGTATTTTTTTTACTGAAAGCGGTGCTAAAAAACCTTTCTCAAAACCATCGGGAATATTTATAAAATTATTGGGTTTTGCTTCAGTAGTGCCAACTTTCGACACCGTTTTATTAATTGAAAGCCCAAATGAAATAGGAAGTTTAGATTCCCTTATAATTTTTTCGCGTAACTCTTTTGCCCATTTGTAACACCCAAAAAACTTATCCATTCCGGTAACATCAACATAAAATTCATCGATCGACGATTTCTCAAACAGCGGTGATTGTTCTCTGATTATTTCAGTAATCATTTCTGAAAATTTCGTGTAAACACTGCTGTTTCCACGAATTACTACTGCCTCAGGACATAAAATACGGGCCATTTTCATGGGCATTCCCGAATGAACCCCAAACTGACGGGTTTCGTAACTGCATGCTGCCACTACTCCCCTGTCGCTGGTACCGCCAATTAACACCGGAAAATTATTTAACTTCCTGTCCAATAATCGTTCACACGAAACAAAAAAAGTGTCTAAATCTAAATGTACAATGTGTCTTTTCATAAAAATGACTATAATATCGTCAATATTCTGACAATAATATAGTCATTTATTGTTATATTTGTGAAACAATACTGAAAAAGATTGAAGCCAGAAGACGGAAGATTAAAAATGAATAATATATAGTTTATAAACTTCGGTCTTCTGACTTCTGACAAAAAATTATAATTATGCATTTTGCTGAGAATTTAAAATTTTTACGAAAAAGGCGAAATCAGTCGCAAACCAATTTGGCTGCCGATTTAGGAATTACACGAACCTCGTTGGCAGGTTACGAAAAAAATGTTCAGCCACCTTTCCGCACATTAATAAAATTTTCGGAGCACTTTAATATTTCGCTCGATGCTTTAATAAAATACAAACTCGAAATTTTATCCGAATTTCAGTTTTCGCAAATTGAAAAAGGTTTTGATGTTGATGTTACCGGAAGAAAACTCAGGCTGCTGACCATTTCGGTTGACAGCGAGGGCAAGGAAAACATTGAAATGGTACCGGTAAAAGCACAGGCTGGCTACACAAATAGTTATGGCGACCTGGAATTTATTTCTACACTGCCAAAATTTAAATTACCTTTTTTACCCGCTGACAAAACCTACCGTTCTTTTCAAATTAAAGGAGATTCAATGTTGCCCGTTACCGAAGGTTCGTGGGTTACCTGTTCGTTTGTTGAAAACTGGGAACAGATAAAAAATGGTAAAGCCTGTGTAGTGGTCACAAAAGACGAAGGGATTGTTTTTAAACTGGTTTACAACTACTTAAGCAAAAGAATACTACTTCTGGTTTCTATAAATCCAAACTACTCACCATTTGAAATACCGATTTCGCAAGTATTAGAAATATGGCAATTTGAGACCTGGAACAGTTTTGAAATTAATGCATAAAAAAAGCCGGTTAAAACCGGCTTTTTTTACTTATTCTGATGTGTCCATTTCGTCGATTACCCTGATTTTCTTTTTAAGGGATTCTATTTTTTGTCTGGAATCCTCTATTTTCTTTTTCACATCTTCAATTAGCGATTCGGCATTTTTCGACTTGGCAAAAAAACCAATATTATTATCAAGCAAAACCAGGTCGCTTTCAAGTTGTTTCAATTTGCCCACGTATTTGTCGCGTTCCATCCACATTTTATTCTGCCCACGTGTCGATTCAGAATATGAAGACATTTTACTTCTGAATTTCAATAAGTTACGCTTTTCTTCATCTAAATTTAATTCATCGAATAACTTATTAATAGCCTCCCTGAATTTAAACTGAACTTCGTCTTTCTTTTTAATTGGAACGTGCCCGGCTTCGGTCCAGCGTCGTTGAAATGCTTTCAGCGCTTTCAGGTTTTCATTAACATCGCCGGTAGATTTGAAGCTAGTAACTTCCTCAATTAATTGTTCCTTCAAATTTAAGTTATCAACTTGTTCGGTATCAATACTTGAAAAATGTTCCCCTTTTTTATCAAAGAAAAAATCGCAGGCTGCCCTGAAACGTTTCCAAATAGCATCGGAATGTTTTCGTGGAACCGGGCCTACTTCTTTCCATTTAATCTGAATATTAATAAAATCCTGCGTGGTTTTTTTCCAATCAGTATTATCTTTTAGTGCTTCAGCCTCAACACACAAATCAATTTTTAATTGAAGGTTATTTTGTTGCAGTTCTTTATTTTTTGCGTAAAATTCACGTTTTGCATCAAAAAATTTGTCACACGATGTTCGGAAACGTTCGTAAATTTTATTGTTATCTTGTTTAGGCGCAAATCCGACGGTCCGCCAAATTTTTTGAAGTTGGACCAGGTCCCTCGATTTTTCGTCCCATTCTCTATGGTTTGTAATTTCTGTTTCAATAATTTCTTCTACTTTCTCGCACAAAGCAGTTTTTGCTTCCAGGTTTTTCTTTTGTTCAGTCTTACGCCCTTCAAAAAAGTCCTGGTGTTTTTTATTGATTTTTGAAGTTGCAGATTTGAACCTTTCCCAGATATCGTCTTTGCTTTCTCTTGGTACCGGGCCAATTTCCCGCCACTGTTCGTGCAATTTTTGTAAAGAATTAAAGGCTTTTATTATCGATGGTTCAACCAAAAGTTCTTCAGCATCCTCGCAAAGGGTAATTTTGATTTCAAGATTTTTCTTCAAATCTAAATCGCGTAATTCCTGATTGATTTTAATGTAATCGTAAAAGTTTTCAACATGAAAATGGTAAGTATTCCACAAATTTTTCATTTTCGACTGTGGAACTAATCCTGTTTCGCGCCATTTACGTTGTAATTCTTTGAAATCGTGGAACGTTTTATTTATCGACTCTTCATTGTTAATCAGTCCTTTAATATCTTCAATTATCTGGTATTTTATTTTCTGGTTTTCTTCCTTTTCCAATTCAAGTTTTTTATTAAACTCAATCCTGATATTCCTGAATTTCTTCAACAAATCTTTAATATCGTACTCGTAAGGATCTTTCTCAGCTACAAATTCCTCTTCTGAACCTCCTTCATCAATAAAAATTTTCTTTTGTTTTTCTATGTCTTCATTGAGGTTTTTATAGAAAGCCGATTTTATAGTATCTATTTCCCCTTTTATATCGTGGTTATCATTATTATCCAACACCTCGCGCATGGCGTTTATCAATTCTAATTGCGAATAAGTTGAATAATCTGGTTTTTCTTTTTTATGTGCTACAACTTTTGGTTTAGCTTTTTCAACAGCCTCTTTTACTGGCTCTTTTTTAGGATCAGGTTTTGTATCTTCCCCATTTTTTTGTGCTACAACTTTGGGTTTAGCCTGTTCAACAGCCTCTTTTACTGGTTCTTTTTCGGGTTCAGGTTTTGTATCTTCCCCATTTTTTTGTGCTACAACTTTGGGTTTAGCCTGTTCAACAGCCTCTTTTACTGGTTCTTTTTCGGGTTCAGGTTTTATATCTTCCTCTTTTTCATCTGTTGAAACCTGCACTTCAATTTCTTCATCAGAAACGAAGGCTTTTTCTTTTTCAGTTTCGGGTTCCTTCTCTTCAGTTTTGTTTTTCACTTCCACAGATTCTTCCACCACTGGTTCCTCAGTTTCGGCAACGACCTTTTCTAAAACTTCTTTTTCAACTTCCCCGGATTCTTTAACTTCTTCTTTTTGAGGTTCTTGCAATACTTCATCTACAGTTTTGCTTGCAATTGTTTTTTCTTCTTCCGGTTGTCCTTTCTCTACTTTTTGAGGTGTTTCTTCTACCTGTTTTTCTTCATCAGAAGATAAATTCATTTCAGAATTTTCCGCGTCCAGTTTTTCCGTACTTTTTAACTCTTCCGAGTTTTTTAGATCTTTAGGTTCCATTTACAATAATTTAAATACCATTAATTAACGGTGAGCTTTACTTGTTATAAACGCGAAAATAGACATTTACACCACAATACTCAAAAATTTTAAAGCAAAATGTGTGATATTGCTTCACCTTTCATTTCGTAAGCTATTTTTATTTTGATAATTTTTATTTTTTTCATACTAATAAAATTAACTAACTTTATAGAGTACGTACTAACCAAAAATTAACCTTTAACATGAAATACCTTATTTACAGTAGTTTAAGAAATATCTTTCTTTTCACTGTTTCCTCATTTATAATAATTACTTCAGCTAAATCGCAAAATAGGGGGAGCTTTAGTTTTGCCAGCCCTAAAGCAAGTTTTATTGAACAAAGGGCAGATATCCCCAGGCAAAAAATTATCTCAAATTCCGAAAAACTTCCTTCTGCCTTTAATCAGAAATTTGTTAGTACCACCGGTGGGATATCTTTTGAGAATATTGCTACAATCGATTCAATGTTAAATATCGAGCATTTAAACTTAAACTATTATCCCAATAATTCGGATGGTGTTCGATTGGAACTTAGAATTAATAAAAAAGAAGTAAAATCTACAATTTATGACTGGCAGTTAATTCCAATTGCAAAATTTGTTGAAAGCAATAATACTTCATGTTTTACCTATTTTGGCCGGCTCGAAAATCAGGATCTGGAAAAGCTAATCCTTGAAAACGAAGGCCACGTTTTAAATTATCACCCTGATTTTGCGAATACTTTACTGGGCTGGAGATTAGCCGATATGGATATGTTAATCTTATATAATTTTACTATCGATCTGCCAAAATTAAATGAAAAATATATTTTAGGTGCCGGTGAAAACAAGCCGGATCTCAAAGCTAACATGGATGGTTCAAGAAAATTCCTCAATCATATCAATACAATCCAAAATATTTACGGATACCGGTTTCAGTCATACGTCATCACTGATTATTCAAGAACTATTGAATGTAGGATCGAAAATGACTCTCTACTTATTTCGGGGTTCCCGTATTATTATTGCTGGAATTTCAAATTTCAGGAACCAGGCTTTGATATTAATGCAGTTGCCGATAGTTTAAAAAGAAAATATGAACAATTAATTGATTTAAAAAGGGAGGAAAATCCAATTTCTGATTATAGGGAATTAATAATTGACTCGCTAATTTCAGCATCAGTTAAATACGAAAAAAATTACCAATTTTATGAATCCGGGACTTTTGCGACATTGGTTTCCTTGCATTCGTATGATGAAAAGAAACTGTACCTGGAGAAATATTCTTTTGAAGCGTTGGCAAAAATGTTAATAGAAGTATGTACGCAAATGATTTCGCGCGAACCAATTTATTTAAAAGCTTTTAGCGATCAGATGTCGGCATTTCCTAATTTAATATCAAATCATAATCCCGCTGTTTGGAATGCTACGGTAAATACAATGCGGTTTTCGGCATTTTTCAGGTACATAAAATTGAATTTCCCTATCGAATGGGAAAAATTTTATGCCCAGGTAGAAAACCTGACACCCTACCCTTTTGTAACAACTCCAACCGTAATTTATGATACTGGGAACAAAACTATCAGCGATGCGTTAAAACAACAAAATCAAAATAAGCCTTAATCGTAAAACACTTTAAATCATGGATTTAAAAACTAACATATTAAAAAAAGGAATAATTTTAGTTATTGTCCTTACACAAATTTTGCCGGTTTTTTCGCAAGATCGTGGAAATAACAGTTTTGCTTCTCCCAGAGCCAGGCACATTAATGTAAAACCTAAAATAACCCCAAATGTAAATGGGAGTGCAGGGGGAAGTGGCGGTTATAATGGGGCTTATTTGGGAAGTGTTGGCGGAATTTCATTCGAAAATACAGCCGTTTTGAACGAAGGCTTTCAAATTGATAAACTCGAAATTTTATACGATAATTCTCAAATTGATGGGAGCAGAATCGAATTAACAATTAATGAGAACAAAACTCACGTTAAAATATTCGATTGGCAATTAATCCCGATTGCAAAATATGCGAATAGCGAATACACAGCCTGCTTCACTTATTTTGGTGATTTGGAAGATGAATACTGCCAAAATATTATTTTGAATAACAACGGGCATATTTTAAATTACCATCCCGAATTTGCCAATACTTTAGTTGGTTGGCGATTGGCAGATATGGACATGTTAATATTGTATGATTTTACAACTGATCTCCCGAAAAAAGACAATAATTACATATTGGGCGCGGGCGAACAAATCCCGGATGTGGATGCAAATAACACTGGTGCATTTAATTTCTATAATTATTTTATTTCTATCGAAAATAATTTGGGTTATACTTTCCAATCGTATGTTATTTCAGATTATTCGCAGGTGATTGAAATTAGTACTAAAAACGATTCTTTAAAAATTAGCGGGTATCCGTACTATTATTGCTGGCGATTAAGAATTGACATGGAAGGGTTTAATGTTCAGGAAGCTGGCGATAGTATTGCCAATTATTATCAAACTTTATTAAATCAAAAATTACAGGAAAATCCCGGTTTTAATGAACGCGGACTCTATATTGATTCACTTATTTCTTTGTCAAATGATTATCCTTTTTCGTATGAAATATATTCTGGTGGGACATTTATTGATTTAGTTGCAATTGAAACGGAATTTGAAAAAAGAGTATTTCTTGAACAATATTCAACTGCTTCATTAAAAAGCCTGTTAATTGATGTCACAACTTATATGTTTGCGTATGAAGCCGTGCTTATGAAGGAATTCAGCGATCGAATGTCGGCAAACCCGGAAATGATTTCGGCCTGGAACCCTGCCGTTTGGGATGCAACAGTAAATACCATGAGGTTTTCCGCATTCTTCAGATATATTAAGTTAAATTTTCCAGGCCAGTGGCAATCGTTTTTAGCTCAAATTTCGTTACTGGAACCAAAGCCGGCTGTAATAACCCCAACCGTTATTTACGACAAAGGGAATGCGATAATTGAACAAGCCCTTGAAATCTGTCCGGTTGAAGAAATCGGAAAAAGAAATGAAATAAGTATTTTTCCGAATCCGGTAAAAAACATATTAAATTTACAAAACCTTAGTGGCGACAATACAATTCAAATTGTTTCAATGGATGGAAAAACCAACTTTTCCGAAATTGCAAACAGCCGGAACAAACAAATTGTATTAAAAGGATTTCCAGATGGTACTTATATTATTAATGTCTTGAAAGATGGCAAAATAATAGAATCTCAAAAGATTATTAAAGAATGAATAACTCAACTGAGTCGAAAAAAATACGGTTGTTTATTAGTTTCTCCTCTAAAGATATTCCTTTTGCCCGCGAAATTATGAGCGGCCTACAATTTCAAAATTTCGATTTTTGGGATTATTCCGACGAACTTCAACAAATTGGTTTTACCGAAGAGATAAAACCCAGGCTGATAAACGAAATTGAAAATTGCGATTATTTTGTAGCCCTGGTAAGTAAAAACAGCACCGACAGCGAAATTGGAAAATTTACCCTTTTTGAAGTTGATTATGCTGTTAATAAAAAGAAGTTACATTTAAAAAACCGTGTAATTACCATCGAACTTGAAAATACGGTAAAAGAAGATTATAAAGGGCCATATTCACAATTAACGGGATTTTTACATCACGATTTTATCTGGAATAAATACTTAAAAAAAAGCATCAAATCGTACATCTCCATGTTGACTGGAATTTGTAATGCAACCGGTCAAGTTTATATTCCTCAAATCACCCCACATCACCGTTTACCATTTTGGGAAAAATTCAGGGATGAAATAATATTATTTGCACATTCAAACCACTCTCACAAATTCCTGATGAACGTTTTAGGGGAATTTAATGAATTTTACAAAGCCGAAAATTATCAGTTTGCATACGAAGCAATCAGCTATTTTGTTGCATCGTGCAACTATCTAATCCCCTGTTATAAACTACTTTACCCTTTAATTGTAAAAGCGGTTACAGAGCAAAACCTGGGAATGCACTTTGAAGCAAAAAAATCGTATCAGGCTGCTTTAAAGAAAGATCCAAACAATGCGAATGCACTTGGTGGAATTGCAATGGTTGGTTTAAACACCGGCGATTTTAACCTTGCAATTGAATATTTTCAGAAAGCAATAGAAAATAGTGAAGGAACCCAAAAAATTAACGAAAGGCTCAATTTGATTATCGCAAAGATTTCGGGTCAGAAAACAATTTCAATCGAAGAAAAAATATTTGTTGAAAATCTCGATTTCTTAGATATTGTTTTAGACGATCAAAAAGAAACTTATGAAAATGAATTAATAGCCACAAAACAAGATGAGAAAGTTATTTCAGAACAATTAAAAAAAAGGTTTTCCGAACAACGAATTTTTGTTTTAAGCACAAAAGCATTGTTATATTTTAATGAAGCCGAAGAATTCAGTTTACATGGAAATACAAACGATTCGAAAAAAACTTATAAAAAGGCTTTCGATATTTATAACAACGAAATAAAAGAAGACAATTTGCCAAATGCCGTTACAGTTTTTTACTATTACCTGACCAGCAGATATTTAGATTATGAAAACCCAGGACAAATTTTAGAAAATGCAATTCAAAGATTTGGTAAAAACAGTAAGGCATACATGGTTTTATTGTACGAATTTTTGGCAGAACACTATTTGGCAGATAATAATTTGTACAAATGCATTTCAATTTATGAGAAAAACCTGATCGATAAAAACCCCAAAAGAAAAATGTTGGTGAATTACGCAAGGGCCTTAAAAAAGACAGGGAATACAAAATTCAAAGAAATTTGTATTTCGGTTTTAAATAAAGGTTCAGCAGGAAATCCGGAGACCTTTGAAGATTATTATTGGAACGGTTTTGCCAATTATTTGATTGGCAATATTGAAAGGGCAAATTACGATTTCGATCGATCGCAGAATTACGATTTATACTATTCGGAAGTAGAATAGATTAATGAAAACTCAACTGAAAATCAATTAGAATTATGTTTTACTCAAAAAAAAGTTCACTGATTAAATGGTTCGATAAACAATTAAATGGTCCATTATACAAACAGTTAATTATCCTTTTGTTGATGATAATCATAGTTGTTTTTATCTGGACTTTTGTAATTTATTTATTTAATGAATTCTTTTTTGATATTGATAAAGATCCTGAACAATCACCTTTTTGGTGGACATTAATTTATTTTTTCGATCCTGGGAATATGTTTAGCCTTACAAAACCGGGAAGCCAGTTTTTTTCGGTATTAATAGCACTTACCGGATTGATATTACTTGGGGGTATCCTTATTTCTGTAATTACAAATTATTACTTCCAGCGTATCCAAAAATTGAAAACAGGTAGGGCAAAATATAAATTTTCAAACCATTTTATAATTATTGGTTTCGATCCAATTACGCCCAATTACATAATTCATTTGTACAATGAATCTCAAAAAAGTGAAATATTAATACATACTTCACAAAACGCAGAAAACGTTTCCCGAAAATTGCGTTCGTTTTTACCCTCACAAATCGAAAAAAATATTTTTGTATTACAGGGAGAAAGAAATTCTATTGAGGAAATTCAACGTTTGCACCCCGAAAAATCAAAAAGAATAATAATTCTTGGAGAACCTGATGAAAAAGGTCATGATTCTTTAAACATCGATTGCGCAAATAAAATTGCAGAAGAAATAAAAAATAAATCTCACGAATTAAAAGATAAAATTTGTAGCCCCATACCAATTTATGTGTTTTTTATAATGCCTCAAATATTTCAACTGTCAAAAGAATTTGAATATTTCGACAGTGACTTTATCCACTTTCTACCTTTTAATTTTTATGAAAACTGGGCCAGGCTGATTTTTCAGAATACGGGCTGGATTGATTTTAAAACCGAAATACTTGACGAAGTTTATGTTCCGGTCGATCAATACAAAATTAAGCTCAATTCGAATTTAAAGGCTCATTTTGTGGTACTTGGATTTAATTCAATGGGACATGCAATTGTGTCTCAACTGGCCCGGGTTTGTCATTTCCCAAATAAACAAACCACAACAATTACAATTATCGACCACGATTTAAAGGAAAAAGAAAACCTTTTTTACGCGCAAAATCCGGGAATTAAAAACATTTATGATATTTCATTCGAGTTTGTTGAAGATGATTATAATTCTTCTGAAACAAGAGGTAAAATTGAAAAAATAGCTAACTCAGCAAATACACTGTCATACGTTATAATTTGTTTTAAGGAACCGGATTTGGCAATTTCAGCCGGGGTAAATTTACCGGTTTCGGTTTATGAAAAAGAAGTACCAATTCTAATTCGCCAGGAATATTTATATGGATTTAACCGGGTTGTCCAGAAAAATATTAAGTTTTTCGGAATGCGCGACATTTGTTTGTTCGATAATATTTTGGACGATTCAATTGCAGAATCGGCACATTTGGCCTTTTTAAATGTTACAAAAGAATTGAAGTGGTACAACCCTGATAATGAGAGTCATATTGATTGGGAAGGCCTAAAACCTACTTATAAGTGGGCAAATAGGTATTTGTCGAATAATTATTCGGTGAAACTAAATGCTGCAAACAAAAAATTATTCAAAACCGAAGAGGGTAATCTGCAAATTGAAAATTTTACAGAAGAAGAAATAAAAATACTCGCCCCTGCCGAACATGCCCGTTGGATTGCAGAACGTGCTTTTTCTGGGTGGCAAAATGGAACGGAACGAAATAACGATTTAAGGATTCACACCCTAATGGTCCCATGGGAGAAAGTAGATAGTAAAACAAGAAAATTTGACGAAGGAATTATCAGGAATATTCCTTATGCACTAAGAAATATAAAACTAACAAAACATTAAATTCCTGAATCATGTAAACTGTTGTTAAAAATAACCTGCCGATCCTGGACTTCATCAACCATAACAAGATCCAATATTTCGTGAATTAAATTCCGGGTTTTTGCAAATTTCGATTCTGTCCCAAAATTAGCATTGATGTCATTCATTAATTCATCAATTAAATTTAAATAGTCAGAAAGTTTGGTCTTCATTGCCATTGACCGTTTTTTAGCCTTTATAAATTCACCTCGATATATTATGATAGCTGTCAAGGCACAGATAGCTGGTAAAAATCCGCATAAAAAAAATAAAAGTCCTGACCAGGCTTTAAAAAAATCAATCTCCCAAATCAATTGCGAAATATGTAACAAACAGGCAAAAATTGTTAAACCCAAAGAATACAAGCCTATTTTATACAATCTCGATTTTATATTTGAATTTCGGATCACATTCAATTTGTGATAAGTAATCTGGCTTTCGACAATTTCCCGAATATGTGTCAATAAATTTATTAGGAATTCCTTATCCATTTTTGCATTGTCCAGTCCAATATCACGTTTTATTGCATTTACGTACCACGACATCCATGAATTTCCGGGATGATTAAATCCTCCCTGATTCTCTGGAATTTTGAAATATTTTGAGATTCCACCAATACTTGCTGTAATTTTTAATTGCCTGATCAATTCAGCTACTATCCTGTAATTTATCCAGCGAGTCTGCCACTTTTTTGCCCTGCTTCTAAAATATATAAACAGCAAAAGAAATAATACCAGTATTTCCAGAATGACAAATAATACTTTTGATGAATACAAAATATCAGACAAAACAATTGCAAGCAGAACCATTGCAAAACCTAACGCAACAATTGCGAGAAAAAAAGTAACAACAATTGAACTCCTGAAATAGTCGGCTAATAGTGCAGAAAGTTTATTTGGGCAGGTATAAAAAGGCCACAATTTACTTTTTAACCTACCCAAGGTATTATTGTTCTCACCTTTCCATTCCTCTTTTAAATCTTCGTCAAAATTATTTATTTTTAGCTTGGGAAAATAGAGTTTCGATTCACCAAATAATTTAATAAAAAGTTCCCAGACAAACCCGGGATTAATTTTTGGTTTTTTTTCTGAATAGAATTTTATTAATTCATCATGGTTTTCAGTACTATTCTTTTCTTCAAAAAGTGATAAAATTTCATTTATAATTAAAGAAATATCAATTTTACCATTTAATATGTTACCGTTAATTTTTTCTGAATCTTTAACAAAACCAAATTTTTCGGGTGAATTTGCATCAATTAGAATCACAGGAATTCCCTTCGAAATGGCTGTCCTTAAGGTATCTTCGGTACCTCCTACTTTATTTTGTATTTTAAGGTCCCAAACGGCAATTAAAATGTCCGACTGCTCAAAAACCAACTTACCACACACGGCGTAAGCTTCAGCACTATTTTTTCTGTTTCCATCAATTTCAAAAATAGTTAATGAATTTCCCGCATCCTTTAAAATATCCTTAAAATCATTAAACGCTTTACCCGAAAATGATCTTTCTGGTCGAAAATCATTTTCATATTCCCGGATAAAAAAAGGTAAGGGACAAATTAGCTGAAATCCCAGTTTAAAGGCTTCTTTTGCAAAAATACGATCTGTTCCTTCTGCCAGCGGTGTAATCGCCTTAAAAATTACTTCATCGCTTTCAAACAAATATTTATTTGTGGAATGGAAAACCTTTACTTCCGCTTTAATTTCAGTAAGAATTGATCGAATTCTTTGAGCCAATAAAGTGCTGTCTTTTGAGAGACGGTTGGGACGATGTCCTACAACACCAACCCGAAAAGCGGGTTTTGGTTTTAGCGGATTTAAATTTTTCATTTATAAAAAATAGCACACTAAATATAAGGTAATTTACCGTAGAATTGAATTAAAGGATTCTAATTGTAGGGATTAAAATAAAAGAACAAACAAAAATCAAACGTTTTGTACCAATTTCCTGCCCAATGAGAAAAAGAAAAAGCCTGTAAGTTGTTAATTTACAGGCTTTTCTTTTGTCGCACTCAGTACCCCGGAAGGGACTCGAACCCGTGACCTACGGCTTAGAAGGCCGTTGCTCTATCCAGCTGAGCTACCGGGGCATACTTTTTTGTTTTGCGGTGCAAATATATAAAAATTGAACCTGTTTTAGAATGTTGTTCAAAAAAAAATCCCGGCTTCTTAACCAGGACCAAATTTTAAAGAAGATGGATTCCATTTACTTTGCACTTACTTATCATTTCATCTGGCCAAATACTCGATTGTATTTCTCCGATATGTGCTTTTTGCAGAAAATACATACATAAACGTGATTGTCCGATTCCACCACCAATTGTAAGCGGCAACTCGTCGTTTAGAAGCATTTTATGCCACATTAGTTCTTCTCTATCCTCCATTCCCCTGAGTTTTAACTGGTCGATCATAGCCTGTTTATCAACCCTGATTCCCATTGAAGAAATTTCAAAAGCCCGTTGTAATACTTCGTTCCAGATAATAATATCACCGTTTAATCCTTTAAATCCTTTTTCCGTTGGTGTTGTCCAGTCGTCATAATCCGGTGCACGCCCGTCGTGGATTTCACCGTTTGGTAATTCCCCGCCAATACCGATTACAAAAATGGCCCCGTATTTTTTTACTGCTTCAGTTTCACGCTCAAATGGAGTCAGATCGGGATACTGTTTAGCCAATTCTTCGGTGTGGATGAAAGTAATTTCTTCAGGTAATTGTGGCTCAATATCAAGATAATTTTCCGACACATGAAACTCAGTACGTACAAACGCAGAATATATTTTTCTTACCGTTTTTTTGAGAAATTCCAGGTTCCTTTCTTCCTTTGTTATTACCCTTTCCCAATCCCACTGATCAACATAAAGTGAGTGAATGTTGGTTAATTCTTCGTCTGGGCGAATTGCATTCATATCGGTGTAAATCCCAAAACCCTCTTTGGTTCCAAGATCGGCCAATGCCAACCTTTTCCACTTTGCCAGCGACTGAACAATTTCGGCAACTGTTTCCTGTAAATCTTTCATCGGAAAAGATACCGGGCGTTCAATACCATTTAAATCGTCGTTAATACCTGTTCCCTGCTTTACAAAAAGCGGAGCAGTTACCCTGTGCAAACGCAACTCTGTAGCAAGGTTTAACTGAAAAATATCTTTAATTAATTTAATCGCTTGTTCGGTTTGGTTTACATCTAAAACCGAATTGTAGTTTTTTGGAATAAATAATTTCATTAGTCTATACTTTTTTGAGTCAATAATTCGACAAAAATATAATTCTGCTTTCAATTTGAAAGAATAATCTATAAAAATGATGCAAAATATTTTAATTTCTTTAAATAAAATAAAATATTGTCAATATTTAAATGTTTTAAAATTAGGGTTGATTACTATTTTTACCGTTAATTTATTTTATGCCCAATTATAATAAAAATATAATCCGGTTATACCTGGTAAAAATTTCTAAATGGTTTAACCTCGTAATGCCCGTTGTGGTCCTGTTTTATCAGGATAATGGCATGGGCATGCACGAGATTTTTGTTTTGAAATCTATTTATTCGGTTGCGATAGTTGCAATGGAAATTCCTTCGGGGTGGATGGCTGATATTTGGGGCCGAAAAAAAACACTAATATTTGGCAGCATTTTAGGAAGTGCCGGATTTTTGATGTATAGTTTTTCCTATGGTTTTTGGGCTTTTGTTCTGGCAGAGGTTATTTTAGGAATCGGTTACTCTTTTGTTTCCGGTGCTGATTCTGCAATGCTTTTCGATAGTTTAAAGGCTGCAAAAAAAACAGATGAATACGTAAAACAAGAAGGCCGGATTACTTCTGCCGGAAATTTTGCAGAAGCTTTTGCGGGAATTGCCGGGGGTTTTCTGGCTGCAATTAGTTTGAGAACACCCTTTTATTTTCAGTTTGTGGTCGCTGCACTTGCCATTCCAGCCTCATTAACTTTGCTTGAACCAAAATTTCATTCATCAGAACATATTCATTCAATAAAAAAATTGGTCCGGAATATTAAAAATACACTAACTACAAACCATAATTTGAGAATTTCAATTTTATTATCGGCGGTGACAGGTACTGCCACATTAACTTTTGCATGGCTTGTACAACCATTTTTCAAAGCAGTTGACTTGCCAGTTGAAATGTTCGGAATTTTTTGGACCGCCCTGAATTTGACAGTTGGGGTTTCCTCGGCTTTTGCTCACAAAGTTGAGATGTTTTTAGGAAAACGTCGGTCGATTTTATTCATAATAGTGCTTTTATCGCTTGGATATTTTCTTTCGGGAGTTTTTATAACTTTTTGGGGAATTGCATTTTTATTCCTGTTTTACCTGGTTCGCGGGGTTGCAACCCCGGTATTAAAAAACTACATTAACCAGTACACCGCAAGCGAAATCCGGGCGACCATGCTCTCTGTCCGCAACTTTGTTATACGAATTACTTTTGCTGTAATTGGGCCTTTGCTGGGATGGATCACCGACAATATTAGTTTGAATTATGCATTTATGCTTGCCGGAGGAATGTACCTGATTTCGGTGTTATTAATTGTTTTTCCATGGATTAGAAGAGAGTAAAAGTCGCTGTTTAAAGTCGCAGTGACAAAAGGGTTTGGCGATTTCCAAATGGCCATAAAAATATAAAATACAAATTAGAAAATTTGCAACATCCAAACGTTATTCGGTCACTCGCAGGCCATCGAATGCCATAAAAACGTTTTCAGGTAACTCTTTTTGAATATTGTTGTGTTTGCCAAAACTATGGCTTAAATGCGTTAAAAATGCCTTTTCTGGTTGAATTTCTTGGATAATATTTAATGCTTCTTCAAGATTAAAATGCGAAATATGATTTTCTTTTCTCAGTGCATTGATTATTAATATCCGTGTCCCTTTTAGTTTTTCCATCTCTTCTTTCGGAATAAAATTCGTGTCGGTTATGTATGTTAAATCCCCCACCCTAAAACCATAAACCGGTAGTTTATGATGATAACAACGAATCGGGATAATTTTAATTCCATCTATTTTAAATGGCAAATCATCAACTAAATGAAGTTTCATTTTGGGTATTCCGGGATATTTATAATCGGCAAAAACATAATCGAAAATGCGTTTTATAGCTACCTGTACCCGTCCTTCGGCGTAAATATCAGTAGGATGTTTTTGAATCCAGTTGTAAGAGCGAATATCATCCAATCCAAAAATATGATCAACATGTTCGTGGGTTAATAATATGGCACGCAGTGATTTTACCTGCCCACGTAACATTTGCTGCCTGAAATCGGGGCCAGCATCAATCACAAAATTCTGCCCATTAATTTTAAGTAGTAACGACGAACGCAAACGTTTATCTTTTGAATTCTTCGATTTGCAAACTTCGCAGTCGCAAGCAATTACCGGAACTCCCTGCGAAGTACCCGTGCCGAGAAAAGTGGCCTCTATTTTTAGCTCCCCATTTTGCAACATTGTGCAAAATTAAAAAAAGTAGTTATGAAACCTTGATTATAACTATTTTTGCAAAAACTTTTAAAATGGCAAAACTGTTTCTTGTTCCAAATTTGTTAAGCGAAGGCGATTGGCAAAATGTACTTCCGGCTAAAATTCATCCAATTCTAACCGGAACAAAATATTTTATTGTTGAAAACATCCGCACTGCCAGGCGGTTTATGAAATATGTTAACAAGGATATTGATATTAACATTTTAACTTTTTTTGAGTTAAACAAATACACCCAAATTTCTGACATACCACAATTCCTAAAACCTTTGGAAGAAGGATTTGATGTTGCCGTAATTTCAGAAGCTGGTTGCCCGGGGGTTGCCGACCCCGGTGCCGATGTGGTGAAAATTGCACACCAAAAAGGGTTTCAGGTGGTGCCAATTGTTGGGCCATCTTCAATTTTACTCGCATTAATGGCATCTGGTTTAAACGGGCAGAACTTTACTTTTAACGGCTATTTACCAATTAAGCAGCCCCAACGTACAAAAGCAATTACATCGTTAGAAAAAAAGGCCAAAAACGACCAACAGACGCAAATTTTCATTGAAACACCATATCGTAACAACCAGCTTGTAAACGATTTATTGAAAACCTGCTCCCCTTCTACTCTGCTTTGTATTGCAGCAAACCTCACTGGAGAAAATGAATTTATCGCAACAAAAACAATTCAAGAGTGGAAAAATAAAATTCCTGATTTACACAAACAACCTGTTATATTTTTGATTGGGTAGTTCTGGGTCCACTGTTCGGGTGTGGCGGATTCCGATCCGCCGATTTCGTCGGGTACAGCGGATTCCG